>Ga0315329_10000994_pt1 | contig 11206 bp, 14 predicted proteins | sample M150032315metaG_FD_203459 | JGI IMG/M metagenome (GOLD analysis project Ga0315329, IMG submission 203459) | Ammonia-oxidizing marine archaeal communities from Monterey Bay, California, United States - M1 500m 32315 | ecosystem: Environmental > Aquatic > Marine > Coastal | place: USA: California...
TTGGAAATCATCAGGTTTTAATTTATGTGTTATTATTGGAGATATATCGAGACCACCACGAATTAATTGATTCATTTTGTACCAAGATTCAAACATTTCTCTACCATAAATTCCTTTTATATTTAGACCTTTAAAAATTATTTCATCCCATTTGACTAATATATCATTTGGAAGTATACCTAGTAGTGCGATTTTGCCACCATGATACATTGTGCGTATCATATCTTGTAATGCATTAGGATTACCTGACATTTCAAGTCCAATATCAAAACCGTTAGAAATCCTTAATTCTTCAAAGCAATCTTCAATACTTTCTTTATTTATATTTATTGTTTTATCAGCACCCATCTTTTCTGCGAGTTTTAATCTGAAAATATTGTTATCACTTACAACCACGTTTCTTGCACCCAAAATTTTACATATTGAAGTAGCCATACATCCGATAGGCCCTGCACCAGTTATTAAGACATCCTCAGCAACCATTGAATAACTTAGAGCGCAATGAACTGCATTCCCTAGTGGATCAAAACATGATGCTATATCTATATTAATATCTTTATGCACTGGCCAAATATTACTTTCTGGTAAAGATAAATATTCAGCAAATGCTCCGTCACGATCAATTCCAATTCCAATAGTTTTATGACATAAATGTCGCATACCAGCTCGACAGTTTCGACAATATCCACATGTAATATGCCCCTCTCCAGAAACTATATCTCCTTTTTTATAGTGAGTTACGCCATTACCAATTTTTTCTACTATTCCCATGAATTCATGACCAATGATTATAGGTGTATTAATATTATTTTGAGCCCATTTATCCCATTGGTAAATATGAATATCTGTTCCGCAAATTGCAGTTTTTTGAACTTTGATCAATATATCATTTGTGCGTAATTCAGGAATTGGCATTTCTTCTATGGAAAGGCCATGTTTTGGATATTTTTTCACTAATGCCTTCATAATTAACTTATAATTTGATCATAAAATATTTTATTAATGATATTATTTTTTAAAAAATTTATTTAAACGTATTAAAAGTATAATAATATATCCAGCAACCTACTTGTTAAACCTTTATTACGAAATTAAATTACTCTTGTTTTGTAGGTATATAAATATATCCCTTAATTATAATAATGACCAAAATAATTGCTTTAACAAATCAAAAAGGTGGAGTTGGAAAAACAACTTCTTCTGTAAATATTGCTGCAAGCCTTGCTGTTAGTGAGTTCAATACATTACTTCTTGACATGGATCCTCAAGCTAATGCTTCTACAGGAATCAGTGAAATAATAATAAAAAATTCTGGATATACGGTTTACGATACCTTGGTAAATCAAATCTCAATTAAAGATGTTATTACAAAAACTTCATTTGAATATTTAGACATAATATTATCAACAAATGACCTTGTTGGAGCCGAAATTGAGTTAGTGAGTGTGATAGCTAGAGAATTAGAACTTAAAAAAGCATTAAAAACAATTAAAAAAAATTATGATTACATTATAATAGATTGTCCTCCATCTCTTGGTCTATTAACATTAAATTGTTTAACTGCTGCAGATGAGTTAATTATCCCAATCCAAGCAGAGTACTATGCATTAGAAGGCTTAGGGCAACTATTAAATACTATTCGTTTAGTTCAACAACATTTAAATAAGAAATTAAATATTGCAGGTGTTTTAATAACAATGTTTGATAGAAGATTAAATCTATCCAAACAAGTTTTAGATGAAGTTAAGAGCTATTTTGGTGATAAGTTATTTGAAACAGTCATTCATCGAAATGTTCGACTTGGTGAGGCTCCTAGCTATGGTAAGCCAGCTTTATTATATGATGCAAATTCAGTTGGGACGCAAAATTATATGCAATTAATTGAGGAGATAATTGATAATGGCCACTAAGCGCTTAGGTAGGGGATTAGAAGCATTAATACACGGTCCAAATGATAGCCCTCCAATAAAACCTGGAGTAATGGAAATTCCGCTTGAAGATATACTTGCCAATCCGTTACAGCCTAGAAAAGATGGATTAGATGAGAAAAGCCTTCAAGGTTTAGTTGCTTCTATAAAAAGAAAAGGTGTAATTACTCCGATTACTATCAAAGAAGATGATGGAAAATATGTATTAATTGCAGGTGAAAGACGTTTAAGAGCATCTAAATTAGCAGGATTGAAAGTTATTCCAGGTTATATAGTATCTATTTCTAATGAATCCGAATTAATGGAAATTGCATTGATTGAAAATATTCAACGTGAAAATTTAAACTCTATAGATGAAGCGGAAGGATATGCAATATTGCAAAGCAAATTTAACTATTCGCATGATAGTATAGCAAAAGCAGTTGGAAAAAAGCGTGTGACGATTTCAAATGCTTTACGTTTATTAAAATTACCAAGAAATATAATAAATAGTTTGCGTAGTCAAAAAATCTCTGCGGGACATGGCCGTGCTATATTAATGATGAATACTATCACGGGAATGAACAAATTGTATAATTTGATAATCGCAAAAAAACTTAGTGTTCGAGAATCAGAAGCGATTGCAAAGGGAAGATCATCTGGGAAGATTAAAATTGCTTCCAAAAAATCAAAGAAAACCACGTCTCCTATAAAGATGGTAGAAGATGAATTAATCACAATATTAGGTACTAAGGTAGAAATTCATTATTTAAAAAATGGTGGAGATATTGAAATTCATTTTTTTTCTGATGATGACTTTGATAGAATTTTAGATTTGCTACGATCCATTGGATAATAGATAGATGAAACCTTCCAAATATACTGTTTTACTAATTCCAGATAATGAGTCTGAAGGGAAAAGCTTTTCTTTTAATAGGAGTTGGCTATTCCTAATTATTGTAATTACAATTTTACTTTTTAGTATAATTATTTTTGCAGGGTATTTCTTTATTCCAAGATCAATTGAGTATCAAAAAATGAAAGAGGACTATAATAAATTGGCAATGGAACGAGTAAAAGTCATGGAGCTTTTCCATGATTTACAGCGCCTACAGCAAATGGATGAGTTATTGAGAAAGAATCTTGGATCAGAAGTTGATTTATCTTCTTTTGAAAATGGATTAGATAGCTTAAGTGAAGCTTCAACAATAAACAATCATAATAATCAATATTCGACAAATCAAATAAGTAACATTCCAACAAAAGCACCCATTGATGGATATATAACTCAGAGGATGATCATTCGACCTCATATTTGGAAAAGTAATCATTATGGTATAGATATTTCTGTTAAGGAGGGAGCTCCAGTTGTTGCATCAGCTTCAGGAGTAGTTATCTTTTCTGGTTGGTCAACTGATTTAGGTAATATGGTAATTATTTATCATGGAAATGATTATTTTACGTTTTATGGCCATAATCAAGTAAATCTTGTAGATAAAAGAGATATAGTGAATCGAGGAGATGTTATTTCTCTTGCAGGAAATACTGGTATTTCTTCTGGTCCACATTTACATTTCGAAGTTTGGGAAGGTTCGAACCCTCTGGATCCCTTGAATTTCTTCCCAGAGTATAATGAGAAAAATTTAAGTGTAGAATAAAATGGCTAAAATAGATTTTAAAAATGTTCAAACAATGATTGGTGCTGGAGCTATTGTGAATGGACCAATTACCTTAAAGGGTGGAATCATTATTTATGGTAAAGTATATGGTGATATACAAACGGATGGTCCTCTGCGAATTACTATTTCTGGTCAGGTTTTTGGTAATGTTCAAGCAATTGATGCTCATATTGGAGGTAGTATCAAAGGAGACATCACAGTAACAAATAAAATTGTTTTGGGTAGTAAATCCGAGATAACTGGTGATTTAATTTACCGTAGTCTAATAATAGAAGATGGAGCTCAATTTGAAGGTTCGTGTAGTGTTATTGGCAATAAAGAGAATGTTGAAGATTCTTCTGTAAAGAAAGATTTAAAGCCCAGATTTACAATAGCTTCCTCTCCATCTGATTCAAATGCCTGAATCAAAAGAAAGTTCTAATAAAAATTTTTTTTATTATTTACAAAGAAATTTAATACAATCAGGCCCAGCCGCATCTGCGTCTTATACCTTAATAGGTAGTGTGATTATTTTTTGTATCATTGGCTATTATATTGATAACCGATATGATACCATGCCTTGGCTTACCTTGTTAGGACTAATTATTGGATTAGTTATAGGTTTTTATGAATTAGCAAAAACATTATGGGCTAAATAATTGATAAAATTAATTATTTACATTAGTATGATATGCTTTGGAACCTGGGGTTTATTAAGCTCAGTTTTTCCTGCTATGCGTGCGGAGATTTTTTTAGGAATGATATTTCCATGGATAATTTTTTTATTTTCTGTTTCTATCACTCGATTCTTACATAAAAAAAATTCATCAAATCTCACAAAATATTTTAGTTTTTCGATGCTAATGAAAATGGTTGTTTATGGCATCATCATTATAGCTATTTTTACTTTTATATCTTTTAATCCCACGCCATTTATTATTAGCTTCACAAGCTATTATTTAACGCTTCATTTAACGGAAGCTTTTATTATAAGATCATTTATAGATAATAATTAATTATATTTAAAAAATTATATGTTAGTTAGTCCCAATGGACATGGATCAAGCGGAGTAATGGATCAGGTAGGTGATAATATTATTCATCATGTCTCAAACTCAGATATTCATCACCCTATTTTTCACTTACCACATTTATTTAATATAGATATGTCTGTTACTAAACATGTGCTTATGCTGTGGATAGTTGCTTTTAGTGTTGGTCTATTTGTAATTATCCCCGTCCAAAAATATATTCAACAGCAAAAATTAATACCAAAGGGTTTAATGAGTTTTCTAGAGATAGTTGTGTCATTTGTCCGTGATTCAATAGTCAAGCCGAATGTTGGACCAAAATGGGTTAATAATTGGGCTCCACTTATCCTAACTTTCCTATTTTTTATTTTCTTTGCTAATGCAATTGGCATGATTCCAATTTTTGATGTTTTGGGTGTTGTAAATAGATTTATTCTTCATGTACCAGCAAATGATAGTCATAATTTTATCAATGGATTGCTTCATGGTGGTCCCACGGCCACAGGAAATTTTAATGTAACTGCTGCATTAGCAATGATTACATTTATTTCTATTATTATTGCAGGTACTCGAGCACATGGTTTTATTCAACATTGGAAAAATCTTGTACCCCGTGGACTTCCGGGATTCGTTTATATCATCCTTATTCCGATTGAGATAATAGGAATGTTTGTTAAACCTTTTGCTTTAACTATGCGTTTAGCTGCGAATATGACGGGAGGTCATATAGCCTTACTAGCTATTTTATCATTTATGGCCATATTTGCAGATATATTTCATAGTTTATTAGCTGGCATTGGAGTTGCCTTAATATCTGTTCCATTGGCTGCAGCAATATCTGGGTTAGAAATAATTGTAATTATAGTTCAGGCGTATGTATTTACGCTTTTATCGGCTGTGTTTATTGGCATGGCGATTAATATACATCATTAAATAAAAAAATGGAGGTTAAATAATGGAAGTTCTTCACTATCTTGGAGCAGCTATTGGTCTTGGGCTTATTGTTGTAGGTGCTGGATTAGGAATCGGTCGATTAGCAGCAGCAGCAGCAGATGGGATTGCTCGTCAGCCGGAAGCAAATGATAAGATCACGGCTGCTGTAAACTTACCACTATTTCTGCTTGAAGGTGTTGCTATCTTAGCAGAAGTGTTTATTTTACTCATTGTATTATTAAAATAAGCAATAATAACAATAACTAGCAGGAGGATCTTATCGTGGACAACCCACTAGTTCAATTGGATCCAGGTTTATTTGTCTGGACAATCATTACGTTCCTGATATTACTTGGTGTATTAACAAAGTTTGCTTGGAAACCGTTATTAAAAGCACTGGAGACACGTGAAAATGAAATTTCGCAATCTCTTAAAGATGCGGAAAAAGCAAAAAAAGAGTTGGAGCGTCTCAGTGAAGAAAGTGATGAAATAATTGCCAAAGCCCGTTCTGAAGCACAGGGAATTGTGAGTGAGGGTAAAAAAGCGGCTGAGAAATTAACAGCAACCACTCTAAATAAAGCAAAAGAAGAAGCAATGGCTAATTTGTCAGCGGCAAAAGAACAAATAAAAATAGAGCGCGATAAAGCGATTGTAGAAATAAAAGGTGAAGTTGTGAACCTTTCACTTTCTATTGCTGAGAAATTGGTTAATAAAAATCTTAGTAAAGAAGATAATAAATCTCTTATCGATGAATCATTGAAAAATGTGAAGGGGTATGAAGCGTAGATCAAATACAAAAAATATGGCTGCCGCACTTTTAGTAGTTGCCAGAAAAATTGATGTTGTGGATGAAGTTCAAAGATCAATAAAACTGGTATTAGAATTATTAAAAAAAGATGCACAATTTCGTGCTTTTATGCAGTCCAAACGATTCACAACTGAACAAAAAACCGAGGTAATTAGATCTGGTTTAAAGGGTGTTTGTCATCCAATACTACAGGAATTACTCATTATTGAGATCGGTGAAAATCCGACTATTCTATTGCGTGATCTATCGTATTTCTTTAATGCAATGGTGATAGATGAGTTGAATATTGTACCGGTAACAGCTTATGTAGCAGATGAATTATCTGTTGTAGAAGTAGCGGATTTACAAAAAATACTTGAAAAGAGCATTGGAAAGGATACTGAACTGGATTTGAAAGTTGATCCAAGTTTATTAGGAGGAATAAAATTACGGATTGAAAATACGTATCTAGATTCTTCAATTAAAACTAAAATGGATAATCTAAGGAGAGATTTACTCCAATAATCATTGATTAAGGAATATTATGGAAATAAAGACAGACAACATTACTGCATTATTAAAAGAACAAATCGCAAAGTTTGAAGTCACCGTTGATATAAGTGAAGTAGGAGAAGTGATATTAATTGGTGATGGTGTAGCGCGTGCAACTGGTTTAGAGAATGTAATGAGTTCAGAATTAGTTGAGCTACCAAATGATACTTTTGGCATGGCGTTAAATCTAGAAGAAGATAATGTTGGTTTGGTGCTATTTGGCGATAGCAGCCTTGTGAAAGAAGGAGATCTTGCCAAGCGTACTGGAAAAGTAGTTGAGGTACCAGTCGGGGAAGAAATGGTAGGTCGTGTAGTAAATCCATTGGGCCAACCCATTGATGGTAAAGGGGCGATAAATGCGAAAGGTTCTTTGCCTATCGAACGAAAGGCATTAGGTGTAATGGCACGCCAACCGGTGAAGCAACCACTCCAAACAGGTATTAAACCCATTGATAGTATGATTCCTATCGGACGGGGACAGCGTGAATTAATAATTGGTGATCGCCAGACTGGAAAAACAGCCATCGCTGTTGATACAATTATCAACCAAAAATATACACATGAGACAGAAGATCCAGTTTATTGTATTTATGTAGCCATAGGGCAGAAAGCTTCAACCGTTGCTTCAATCGTGGCTGAACTTGAAGACAATGGGTCCATGGATTATACCATTGTTGTTGCTGCAAATGCATCTGATGCTGCTCCTTTACAATTCATTGCACCATATTCTGGGTGTGCTATGGGAGAATATTTTCGTGATAATGGTAAGCATGCCTTAATTATTTATGATGATTTGTCTAAACAGGCAGTTGCTTATAGGCAAATGTCGCTTGTACTGCGTAGACCACCAGGGCGTGAAGCGTATCCGGGAGATGTGTTTTATCTTCATAGCCGTTTGCTCGAACGTGCTTCAAAATTATCAGATGATCTTGGCGGTGGCTCATTGACAGCAATGCCCATTATTGAAACACAAGAAGGTGATGTTGCTGCATATATTCCAACAAACGTGATATCCATTACAGATGGTCAGATTTACCTGGAGACAAATTTATTTAACTCTGGTGTACGTCCAGCTATTGATGTGGGTCTATCTGTTTCGCGGGTTGGTGGTAATGCACAGGTTAAAGCGATGAAAAGTATCGCTGGAACTTTACGGTTAGATCTGGCACAGTTCAGAGAATTAGAAGCATTTGCCAAATTCGGTTCTGATTTGGATAAAGCTACCCTAGCGCAATTAACCCGTGGAGAACATATGGTGGAAGTACTCAAGCAGAAACAATATTCACCTATGGATGTGGTTAAACAAATAGCAATAATATTTGCTGGAACTAAAGGACATCTGGATGATATTCCAGTAGAAAGAATTTCAGAATTTGAAACAGGGATTTTTGATTATCTTGATGCTAACAATGCTAAAGATCTTGAAGTTTTACGGACTGAGGGTACGATAACTGATGATGTAAGTGATGCTTTGGAAAAAGCAATTACTGACTTTAAAAAAGGATTCATGGCCTGATTAAATAATGGCAAATCTTAAGGACATACGGGATCGTATTAAATCTGTAAAGAGTATACAAAAAGTAACTAAGGCGATGAAGATGGTAGCTGCGGCCAAAATGCGTAAAGCGCAGGATCGAATGGAGCAAGCTCGACCATATACACGCCGTTTAACAGAAGTAATTCATCATTTATTACCAGATGTTGATCGTGAATTATTACCACTTTTGGATATTCGACAGATACAACGGGTTGGATATATCGTCGTGACATCCGATCGAGGTTTAGCAGGTTCTTTCAATACCAATGTTCTTAAGAAAGCGCAACAGGAAATTGATGAAATTGGTAAACAAAATGTTGATCTTTTCTGCATCGGGAAAAAAGCGAGAGATCATTTCAAACACCGGGATTATAACATCGTACAATCCCACATAGAATTTTGGAACGATCTGGATTTCCCCCATGTCATGAAAATGGGTGAAGGGATTATTAGCCATTTTATTAATTGTGAAGTTGACGAAATCCATGTGGTTTACAATGAATTTGTCAATGTAGCTAACCAATCAATTCAGTCAGAGCGATTACTACCTCTTGAATATGTTGATGAAGACACAATGGCGCACGTAGATCGTCTTTACGAACCATCCAAAGAAAAATTAGTAAGATCATTAATCCCCAGACATTTAAACATTCAAATGTGGAAATATTTATTGGAATCCTATGCCAGTGAACAAGCAGCGCGGATGGTGTCTATGGAAAACGCCACTGATAATGCAGAAGATATGATTAAGAATCTAACACTTGAATTTAACAAAGCTCGTCAAGCATCGATTACTAAGGAAATGCTGGAAATCGTTGGCGGAGCTGAAGCGTTGAAGTAACAAAGGAATACTTATGGAAGCAATTGGAAAAATATCACAAATCATGGGCGCGGTAGTAGATGTCACTTTTGAAGATGGCGATTTGCCTGAAATAATGAATGCACTGAATGTGAATCGTGGAGATGAAGGGATTCTCGTTTTAGAAGTTGCTCAACATTTAGGTGATTCTGTTGTGCGTACCGTTGCAATGGATTCAACAGATGGTTTGGTTCGCGGTGTAAAAGCGGAAGATACAGGTAAACCAATCTCAATGCCAGTAGGGCCAGAAACATTGGGTCGGCTTTTTGACGTTACGGGTAATGTAATTGATGGTAAAGGTGATGTACTGGCAAAAAAAGAGTACCCAATTCACCGCCCAGCTCCAAAGCATGAAGATTTAACTACATCTACAGATATCTTGATAACAGGAATTAAAGTTGTAGACATGATGGAGCCCTATACAAAAGGCGGAAAAACAGGACTTTTCGGTGGCGCGGGCGTTGGTAAAACGGTATTGATCCAAGAGCTCATTAGGAATATTGCCACAGAACATGGCGGATATTCTGTTTTTGCAGGTGTAGGAGAAAGAACAAGGGAAGGAAATGATTTATACAATGAGATGACAGAGTCAGGGGTTATAGAGAAAACGACGATGGTTTTTGGTCAAATGAACGAACCGCCTGGCGCAAGATTACGTGTTGCCTTAAGCGGTTTAACTATGGCAGAGTATTTCCGTGATGATGAAGGAAAAGATGTATTATTATTTATTGATAATATTTTCCGCTTTACACAAGCAGGATCTGAAGTATCTGCTCTATTGGGCAGAATGCCTTCGGCTGTTGGTTATCAGCCTACACTTGGCACCGAAATGGGTGATCTTCAAGAACGAATTACATCTACTAAGGATGGATCAATCACTTCTGTTCAGGCTGTCTATGTGCCCGCTGATGATTTAACAGACCCAGCTCCAGCAACCGCTTTTGCACATTTAGATGCAACATCCGTGTTGGAACGTAAGATTGCTGAACTCGGAATTTATCCTGCTGTTGATCCGTTAGCATCAACTTCCAGAATCCTTGATCCACGTGTAATTGGTGAAAAACATTATAATACTGCAAGGGAAGTACAGAGTGTATTGCAAAAATACAAGGATTTACAGGATATCATTGCAATCTTAGGTATGGATGAACTATCAGATGATGATAAACTGGCTGTTTCTAGAGCTAGAAAGATCCAGAAATTTATGTCACAGCCCTTTTTTGTAGCAGAGCAGTTTACTAACGCTCCCGGGAGATATGTTGAACTCGAAGACACTATAGCTGGTTTTGCTGCAATTCTGGATGGTGAAGTTGATGATAGCCCTGAAAATGCCTTTTCCTATGTTGGTACAATTGATGAAGCTATAGAGAAGGGTAAAAAATTAGCATCCTGATGAGTACATTCAATCTAGATGTTGTAACGCCTACTCGTAATTTGGAAGAGATGGTAGTATCGTATGTTCGTTGTCCAGGCCTCAATGGTTCTTTTGGTATTATGGCAAATCACCAGGAGGGTATATTTAGTCTTGATGTTGGCGAAATAATGATTAAAACAAAATCCGAAACCAAATATTTATCCACAAGCGGTGGATTTGCTGAAATTGTCAATGATGGTGTTTCCATTTTAGTTGAAACGGTAGAATCTGCATCGGATATAGATATTCCTCGCGCTGAAGCAGCGCTCCAGCGCGCAAGGGATAGGGAATCTAGTTCTGATAGAGAAAATCTTGATCAGGTGCGATTGGAAAATTCGTTGTCAAGGGCATTAAATCGATTGCGAGTTGCAAAAAGGTAATTTGAGATATAATTATAGATCAACCGCCCGTAAACTTGGGCGGTTTTTTTATTAATAACTATGAATAGAAGAACGCATACATGTGGAGAATTAACATCTGCCAATATTAGTGAGAAAGTATCATTAAATGGTTGGGTGAATGCTGTAC
>Ga0315329_10000997_pt1 | contig 11192 bp, 8 predicted proteins | sample M150032315metaG_FD_203459 | JGI IMG/M metagenome (GOLD analysis project Ga0315329, IMG submission 203459) | Ammonia-oxidizing marine archaeal communities from Monterey Bay, California, United States - M1 500m 32315 | ecosystem: Environmental > Aquatic > Marine > Coastal | place: USA: California...
GATGGCATCACGAATTCTCATCGTACCATCAGCCTGGAGATTTGAAATGCCCTGCATCATTATTTTTACCATGTACATGGACATGGCAGCAGAAACTCCACCTGAAAATACCGCAAGGACCTCCATGTCTGTTGCATTGAGCGTGAAATTTCCAACCAACCCAAACATCATCACTGCAGCTGCAATTCCTTGTAAACTGAATAACTCAAATGAGAGGTCGGAATCCATACTGAAATCAGTATCAAAGGCAGAATCTACTATGCCTCCAAAAATATCTCCAACTAACATCAATGCCATCATTACAATGAAGAATAGTGCCCCAAATGCAGCACAACCTAAGAATACTATCTGAAGAGTTGAAGGTGCAGTAACCCCAAACAAATCTGCAATCGTATCCATTATCGACATTATTACCACTAAACCGTATTAGGTATTACTTAATGAGATTATCCTCGCCACTCGTTTGGGATTCTGTTTTGATTCTAATTTTTTCAAATATCGCAACAGTAGATACTGAAAGACCAGCAATAATTGCAGAAACAAGAACATTTAGACCCGCACTCCAACATAGCAAATAGACCCAAAGTGGGAGAAAGAACAGGACAAAACGTCGCATGAAAGGCCAAAAACCACCAAACAAATCTTCTGAGCCATCGTCAATCATTTGCGTTCCTCACAATACAAATGTTCCTACTAATATTGTGATAAACCAAAGTCCAACACCAAACCAGATACCTTTGCCTTGCTTTGCAATAGCATCTGCATGCACTTCTTTTTGCATTGTTCCTAGTGGATTGAGTAGGAGTTGGCGCTGCTCTTGTCGGAACATAACGATTGCAAGCAGCACAAATGCTGCACCAGAGCTACCTAGCAGTGCGGTTAACCACCCTTCAACATCACCCATTAGTTTGAGTGCAAGCCAAATTTGAGTTGCAGATAAAAGCAATATCTGGAATGAACCACGTTCTGCTGCTGCCATGTTTTGAGGGAGGGCAGGCTCCTAAATCATGTTTGTCACAACAATTACTTGCATATTTTGAGAAGAATACTATGTTTTTCATATTTTTTGTGAAGGCTTTTGAGAGGCTCATTCAAGTACCTCCACTTGACTATTGGAAACTATGGCGAAGGTGCGTCACGGAGTGGCTGGCGACCCCATCGCCCATTCGTTATCACCAATAGTTGCCAGTCTTGTTGCTGAACATATCAGGGCAAGTGACAGCACAAAGGCTCCTGAACTCAAGGGCGTAGCGGTCATCCCCACTAAAGGAATTGAAAATGCGCTGGCATGGGGCTATGCCGGAGCAGTCCCATCTCCCCCTGATTGGGGGCCAGTAGGTTCACCTTTGGGCAAATTCCGAGCAAATACCTTGCTCGAAAGAGCTGTTGCAGCATCAATGGAAATCGAAGATAGTGATCCAAGACTTCCAAATGCAGACTTACCACAGATAGAAATCGATGCTCCAGCACCAGGATATGAAGAAGTTTGGATTTCAATCACAGCACCTCTCAAGCACCAATTGAGTGCAGCAGCAGTAAGGTGTGTCGATAATGCAATGTCTACAAGGAGCGTAAATTCCCTGCGCTGGGATGGCCTATCATGGTGGGCAGCCTCAACAGATGGGGATGGAATGTTGATGGTCGCTAGGGCTTTTGGCCACGATACTTCAGGAGTATTAGGGATAACTGGAGGCGGTGGAACCGCCCGCTCAGTAGCAGCAGCATGGTGTGATGCTGGCGGGAAGGTAAACCATCTTGGTGGCCGAAGGGCACTAAATGAGGAAGGACCTTGGACACTTTGCGATGATGAACCAGATCTCAGAATCAATTTCGACGACGGGGGTGGCGATATTTTGGCACCGTATGGACTAATGGAAGGCGATTTTGATTCTAGGATAGAATACCTTTCAGCAAATGCTGATGGGCGCTGGCTCCTTTGCGCACAGCACCTGCTCGCTTGGTCGCGACTTTGGTCTCCACAGCACAGCGATTCACTGCCAAGTCTCGATTTACTGATGACACGTTTGGTCGCCGCAGAGGTGCATCTTGCATGAGACGCAGCATCCTGTTGATATTTCTTATTATTCTTGGACCAGTCGCATCAGTAAATGCATCATTCCCACCGCAGAATGTTAATCCTGCACCTGTGGGTTGGGATATAGGAAATATTCAAGCATTTGGCGATTTCAGAATTTCATATCCCGGAATGACAGATGGAATGCGTGCTGACATGGCTACCAATGGCCCATTTGCAGTCGTAGTATTCTTCCCAGATAATGGTGAAGATGTTGAGCAATATACATGGTTACAGGATTCTCTTGCAAGCGCAGGATACATTTCATTCGTAGTAGATGCAAGCCAAGATGATTGGGGGTTAATCGAAGAGAGATTACTGGCATTGAACAATGGCTCAGGACCAATTAATGGAACAGCCGGAATGCTTGCAATGGAATATATTGCATTAGCAGGTCATGGTACTGGGGCGCATACTGCAGCGGAGTTAGTGAGGTCGGGAGACCACACATTCAGTGGATTATTCGGACTAGGCCTCGATGGTAGCGATACCGCACATAGTGGGGGAATGCCAATTCTTGCGCGACCCTCTTCAGCACTCTTCTTGACTGGAACTACAGATGACATTGCTCCTGCTAGTGATGAGGTGATGAATTACCTTCAGGGATGGCCTGGAGCTTGGCAAGTAATGCATCAACTCGGTGGTAACCACATACAATTCCAAGAGGAAACTACTTTCTTAGAAAGGTTGTTGGATGGCGAGGGAAATATGTCAGAACAAGAACAACGAGACCACGCAGTGGCTCATATTTTGCCATATCTCAACCTCAGTATGCGTGGTGATGATACAGCATATCAGGCCGCATTCAATCGTGAAAATAAGGGGTCATCCGGAGATGTCTATGCATATATCGATGAGGATTTGAATCGTAGCCGACTTTACCAATTGGATGAAGCACAGCCTTCTCTAAACTCAGTACAATTAGGTGATAATTTCACAATATTTTCGGCTGTAACTATGCGCGATGGTACTCCGGCAACTGGGAATGTTAGTTGCAGGACTATCACAGGTGAGTCCTTTACAGGACAATTAGAAAATGGCATTGCCTCTTGTGAATTGAACGGTGATGATTTGATACCTGGGATGCAAGTAATAGAATTGCACATTGGTGACCATTCCTTCTCCGATTGGTCGGAGGCATTGATTACCAGAATTGATACACCTATGATTGTAGTTTCACCACTTCCCGATGTGATTATTCAACAGCATTCGAATGCATCAATGCAGGCTTCAGCCCTTGCAACCGACCCTGACGGGCTTGAAATTCAACTTGGTTTTGCTGCACTTGTGGGCGATACTGGGCGCCTAAATCTGTCAAGGGATGCAAATTCTTTCACCATATCTCATGTCGCCGACCAAGAATGGTCTGGAACAGTTCTGTTAGATCTAACTTTGATGGCTGGAATTAATGATCAGGCCAACATCACATTACGCGTAGTAGTTTCGGCTGTCGACGACCCAGTAGTTCAGATTGAAACGGTCCCTCAACAAAGAGTCGACGAAGATGGTGAGACAATAATCATCGATATGGCGCAATATGTTACAGACCCAGAGGATTCAACTCTTGAAACAAGTACTGTCATGGAATACGATGGATTGAGAATTGTTACGGGAGGGGCGTCAGTACTAATCGACCCCTTGCCAAATTGGAATGGCGCTGAAATTGTAGAGATATTTGTCTCGGATGGCACAACATCACCAATCTCAATTTCTATCCCAATAGTTGTAGATGCTATTGATGACCCCCTCGAATTGATTGGCGATTGGACCTTAAGTCTCGATGAAGATGATACCCTTACAATTCCGATTTCCGAACTGGTTCTCGATGTGGATGGGGATGACCTACAATATTCGCTCAATGGCTCTTCAGAGTTACTTGCTGTGACTCTTTCTGGACACAGCCTAAATATCGCAGGACATCTAAATGAGCATGGCTATAGTGAAGAATATTCATTGGTAGTAGATGATGGAAATTCCAATATCTCTGGCACATTATCAATCACCATTGAACCTGTGGTAGATTTGCCAATGATCTCCATTACATCTCTCTCAGCAAGAGAGGGACAGATATCCATGCTATGGGTAATAGATGATGCCGATGGGTTGAGTGGATTGATTCACAATATCACTTATGACGGTGATTTGATAAATCACCAAACCGAATGCACAGGTGAGAGATACATTACTTGCTCAACGGTTTACAAACATCCAGCAAATCATACTGGGTGGAAGAGGATAGAGGTTAGAGTGTGGGATACTTATGGTCAAGAGTGGTCGAATATGGCCTTTCAGAATATCGAGATTGAAGAGCCAAAGCCAATCGCCGAAGATACATCTGGAGGAGAGATTCCCCAATGGGTTTTGCCGGTTGGATTAGGCGTAATCGCGTTGCTATTATTCGCAGTTATTAGGCAAGGAAAAACCCGTGAAGATAATTCATAACGGGATGTTCCCGTGTTTCTTTGGTGGACTCCATTCGCGCTTCGATGATAGAATTCTTAGGGCGCGAATTAATCTCAATCTACTTTCAGAAGGTTCGATTACATCATCGAGCCAGCCATTTTGAGCAGCTACATAGGGGTCACCGAACTTATTTTTGTACTCCTCAACAAGTTGTAGCCGAACATTTTCTTTCTGGTCATCATCGGCTGCAGCGATTTCTCTTCGGTGGATGATATTGACGGCACCTTCGGCGCCCATTACTGCCAATTCTGCTGTTGGCCAGGCGACATTGTAGTCTGATTGCAAGTGCTTGCAGGACATTGCAAGATATGCTCCACCGTAGGCCTTACGAGTGACCATCGTCATTTTTGGTACGGTCGCTTCAGCATATGCAAAGAGCAGTTTAGCTCCATGGCGAATAATACCGCCCCATTCCTGCACTAACCCGGGGAGGAATCCTGGTACGTCCTCAAATGTCACAAGTGGGATGTTGAATGCATCACAGGTTCTGATAAACCGAGCCGCTTTGATTGAAGCATCGATATCTAGGCATCCTGCAAGGACCTTGGGTTGATTGGCAACAATGCCTACCGGCTTACCATCAAGCCTTGCATAGCCGATAATGATATTCTCAGCATATGAATTGAATAACTCCATGAAGTACCCATCATCTACAATTTCTTCAATCACCTTAACCATGTCATATGGTCGATTTGGATTGTCGGGAACCATAGTTTCTAATTCGGGGTTAAGCCGCTTTGGGTCATCGGTTGTTGGTTCAAGTGGAGGGTCAGCCATGTTGTGGTCGGGAAGGAAACCGAGGATGTCAACAGCAAGAGCACATGCCTCTTCTTCATCCTCTGCGATTAGGCAAGCGATTCCTGATCTGCTTGCATGCAGATGGGCTCCACCTAGGCCCGCAGCATCGATTTCGCCACTGATACATTCTGGAGTTTCAAGTGGAGAGGACATGAATAACTGGCCATGCTCACTACCAAGAATTGCAAAATCTGCCAAACTAGCCCCAAGAGCACTCACTCCAACAACCGGACCAAGGACAAGGGAGATCATTGGAATTCTGCCACTGCACTGAACTAGCCTATCGAGTAATTCTCCAGTTCCACCTAATGCGGCAACTCCATCGTGGGCACGTTGGCCACCGCCATCCCATATGCCGATTAGAGGAACTTTCGCCTTTTCAGCCATTTCAACGACTTTCGCAATTTTGCGGGCGTGCATTTCCCCCATCGACCCTCCATGTACTGAGAAATCTTGAGCGAAGCAGTAAATTCTGCGACCATCGATTGTGCCATGGCCGCAAACAACCCCATCTCCAAGCAATTCGTGCATGAACATTCCATGGTCAGTATTTCGGTGGGTTAGAAAAGCATCAACTTCGACAAAGGAATCATCGTCCAATAGAAGCCTAACACGGTCTCTTGCAGTGCCTCTACCGCTATTTCTAATCGCCTCTTGGCGCTTTAGACCGCCGCCGAGACGAGCCTGTTCGCGTTTGTAACGCAAGTCCTCGAGCGCGTCGCTCGAATCCTTCACCATGTATCGTCCACTACCCCGTAGTTCTTGATTGAAGCGGTCAGGACATCAATGATGATGCATTCTCTCCACATAGGTCCTCTACGAGGACCTTACTGAGGTCGTGCCCATTGGAAAGTGCCCAATGTACCTTGGTTAGGAGAGCATCAGGACTGGTTGTAGAACCGTGACCAAGAACTCCCAATTCCAGTTGGCGTCTTCCTTTTGAGTAAACATTGAGATCGACTGGTCCATGGATACATTGGTTGGCGATAATAATCGGAATATTTGATGACCCAATTGCTGAATCGAGAACGATATTTTCGGGAGCATCACCCATTGAATCTTCGATGGGGAGGTGTCCAAGACCCGTTCCATGGATAATACAGGCAGAATACCCAGCATTTTCTGCAGCTTCTATCATGTCAGCATGGAGATGTGGGCCGGCAAGAAATTGGGCAATTTTGATACTTGGGTCGAACTTTGTTGGAGAGGCCACAGACCTTGATGACGAATTAGTGAAAGAGGTATGGCTGATCCCTTCCTTCGAGATGATAATCTCACCAAGTTGATTGGAGTTTACTGGCTTGAAAGCATCTCTGCGAGTAGAGTGAAGTTTTCTGACCCCAATACCAGAGCAAACTGCGCACTTCCCATCTCCCGAACCTGCGTGCATTATCGTTACTGCCGAATCGCCGATTCCGCTAACTTCGGGCCCATAAGCAGCCCAATGAACAGCAGAAAGCAAATTTTCAGTAGCATCGGAGGAGGCACGGTCAGATGATCTCTGAGAGCCGGTGAAAACGATTCGTCCTGCTGGTCTACCTCCCTCTCCAGCGAAGGCAAAGGAAAGTGCAGATGCTGAAATGTGTAAAGTGTCGGTACCATGGGTAATCACAACGCCTACCGACCCCGAATCAAATGCAGATTGAGCAGCATCAATCATTGCATTCCAATGCTGTGGCCTGATGTCGTCAGACCACATATTGCCTAACTTTACAGAGTCGATTTGAGCGATTTCGAGTATTTCTGGAACCGAAGAAAGCAGTTCTTCTGGTTCAAACCGTGCAACAACAGCCCCGGTCGCATAGTCGACCTTGGATGCGATTGTTCCACCAGTGTGTATTATGGTAATACGAGGAAGTGTAGCATCTTGAGTTATCTCTGGACTGGAGTTTTGACTTGTGGACGTCCCGTCAGCGATGGTTTCAATCCCACTAATGATGGACAAAGGGTGGCTGACATTGTAACCATTGATCAATTTCAGAGTTAGATGTTCGGGAGCAGCTCCAGGGAGAACCACTCCTTCATGGGTAGTTGAACCCGCTAATCCTTCGACGGCAATCTTCACCCGACTACCGACCTCAGGTGCCTCGACCATAACCTAGGGTTATGCCCACACAACATAATCATTGAGAATGAAAAGTCTAATATTTGGATGAATTCCAATTGGAAAATTGAAATTGCAACCTAGGGCGGCGTGCAGAAATAGTCGCGTATTTTCATCAAAAATAAGTCATAAAATCAACTAAGATTTCACTCAATAAGGTGCCGGGAGCGGGGCTCGAACCCGCGACCTTCGGATGTCTCAGACATGAGAAGGGGCTTTGCACGTCTCAATTAGCTCCGGAGAGCTGCCCTATGAGTCCGACGCGCCACCAACTACGCCACCCCGGCAGTTAGTCCGCCCACCGAGGCCCCCTCTTTGAATTATGCGGCCCAAATATGCGGTAATTTCGGTGCGAAGGCTTCATCTCCCGTCGTCATTCCGCATAACTGATGGTCGACATCAACACAGCCATGGCTGCGGCCGCCACCGAGCGTCGCAAAAGAGGCAAGGGCGGTGAGAAAAAGCGTAGCCGTAGTGGCTCTGACCTCGGAATTGAGTCCTTTGATCCGGCCAAGCATGTAGCCAAAGAAAAGGCCGATGCAGCATCCATGTGGTTGGTCATCGGTTTTGCAGTTCTCGTAGCGATAATTATGCGATATCTCATCATGCCATCTTCACAAGAGAAGGCGGATTTATTGTGGTTCCTTCCAATGTCAATGGTTCTGCTATTACCTTCGATTCATCGTGCTGTAATGCCAGAACGTTTTGTTGAACATTACACAAAGGGAACCTGGTTCAAAGCATCGTTTTTGCACATATTTTGTTGGCTTGCGGTAACATTCTTGCTATCCAATGCACCGTTTGGAGACATTGTTGCTCCACAAATAGACGGTTCATGGGGAGTGGCAATGGAAGGAGATGAAGGATGGGAGTATTCATCATCGAAAAAGGGTACAGTTACCCTTGAAACCGGTTATTCAAATGCGTGGATATTGTTTTCCTTCTCCGATAATAATGACCCTTCAGACTCAACATATTCTTTGTCTGAAGGATATTTGAATAATGCATCATTTTATGATAATATGACTGAAAGTTTTGTTCAAAAAGTTAGACCGCATCCAGATATTGATGTACCATTTGCTGTGCTAATTCCAGATGATCTTTCGGCTGGAACACACGAGATTGTTGTCGAGGTTACAGAACAAGGCTCCCCTTGGGAGAATACCAGAACTGTGACACTAAAAATCAATATCGTTGAGCCGGTTATCGAGGAACCCGGAACCGAGTGATTAGGCTAGCAGCCTGCATAATCTAGCAGTCAGGGCATCGAGTTGTACCGACTCCCCGCCACCTTCTACAAGACGGAAGTCAATCTCTGCCATCAATTCGGTCAAATCCAATTTTTGGATTTCAGTAAGGAAGTCTGCACCATATAATTCACGATGCAATTGATTGACGAAATCAGTTCCAGCTAGGCCATAACGGTCCAGTAATTCTCGTAGTCTACGCCTTGCAGCATGAAAACCATCTTGGCGGCAAGCCATGAGGTATTGATGAAGAGATTCTGGCGGCGCCGTTGCACTAGTTTCATAAATCAAATTCCTTGTGATTTTGTTTTCTAGTGCTGCTGCTACTTGTAGAGCAGTAATTGCTTTACGAAGGTCACCTTGACTGATTCGCACCAGTGCTTCGGCTGCCTCATCATCAAGAGTAATACCTTCAATTTTTGCGACACTGTGAACCTGATCACTTACTTCGGCCTCTGCGAGAGGGCGGAATCTGAAAACAGCGCATCTACTTTGGATTGGTTCAATGATTTTTGATGAATAATTGCAAGAAAGAATGAATCGACATGTCTCTGCATATTGCTCCATAATTCTGCGAAGAGCGCCCTGTGCATCATTGGTCAATGCATCTGCTTCATCTAGGAAAATTATTTTGAAACTAGCGCCACCAAATGGAGCCGTTCGAGCGAATTGTTTTACCTTCGAGCGAATACTCTCAAGTTTTCTCTCATCTGATGCATTCATCTCAAGCAGATTCTGGCGAAAAGTCTCACCGAATACATCACGAGTCAGGGCCATCGCCGCCGTGGTCTTTCCAGTCCCGGGAGGTCCAGCAAAGAGGAGATGAGGAAAGTCCTTCATCGTTGCATAGGAAGCCAAACGTTGTACAACACTTGTCTGTCCTTTGATGTCACCCACCGTGCGGGGGCGATGTCGTTCGACCCATAGTTCGCTCATGGCCTACCGAGGTCGTGGTCGATGCACCTTGAACATTCGCTTTGCAATCACAATTATTGGTTTTTCTTCGGCCACCCTACGGGTGGCCAGCCGAAAGGGACCTATACCTCCACTGGCAGTGGGGGTGTGAGCCACATGTCGCAACCCACCATCAACCCCCGAAGTCTTATGGGATCAATGACGCTAGTTCTGATGTTCTTAGTAGCGGATTTATTATTGCCAGAAGCGCTGCCTGCGTGGCCATCTGACCTTGAAGAGGAGCAGTCTATTTCTTGGACAACCACCACTTCTAGCGCGTTTATGGATGCGGGAATCGATTCGGGGAATTCGATGACCAACTATGGTTCAGCCGTTTCGGTAGAACTTGGCCCAACTCAGATGGGCGAGGCTAGGATGTTACTTGCATTCAATAATACATTCAATTCATCATATGTCATCTCAAACGCCTTTCTTCAGGTCACATGTGGAGTTAATCAATCCAATATCGACACAATCCACATTTTCTCATCGAGAATGAAGAAGACTTGGAATGAGGGCACAGTTACTTGGAATGGGCCAACTCAGTCTGCAAATTGGGGTCAACCTGGTGCAGATTCGTCTGCAGACCATGGTTCATGGGAGCCACCATTTGATGGCCAGAACAACAATACTTTCGACATCAACGTCACTGCAATTGTACAAGACGCAGTTGCAAATAATCGTTCAACTGTAAATCTGTTACTCGCTGCAACAGGAACCGGATATACCTGCTATACTTCCGATGCGATGACCACTTCCAATCGCCCTTCACTAATGGTCACCTATACGATGGGGACCCCTGGGTCTGGCGGTACTCTCACCCCCAATTTCGTAGAAGATGGTGCTGCATTGATGGCTAATGATGGACTTGTGATTAGAGCTGCTACTACTCCTGATTTGAGTTGGTCAGCACTCAGTGGAGATGATGTGCAAATCCAATTGTCACTAGGGGAGGAATTTATTTCAGATTTAGATGCTGGTTGGTATTGGAATACTGAGGATAACTCAAGCCTGTTTACCACTAATGGCACTTCGGGTTCGATGGGGATGACGACCAACGCATTAACGAATTCTTCAACCATGTATTACCGAATGCGCGCCATAGATTCAACACGACAGATTGGCGATTGGGTCACAGGATACTTCCATCTTCCAGGGCACTCTGTAACCGATAATAGCGATGGAACTGCAACCTTTTCTTTCACTTTCGATGATCTCGGACTATCTGAGGAAACTATCGAGGATACATATGTTGACAGCAGTAATGGGCAAGCGAAAAACGTCAATCATGGTAATGATAAAGCGATTAACGTTGGAGCATCTTCTACTACTCAGCAACAATACATGTTGATGCGAATAAATCTCGACGACCTTGGGATGCATTCGAATTCAACAATTGTAGACGCCACACTTTCTTTGAACAGAAACACCTCGTCGGGATCAGCATTGGTATCAGCACATGTAATGGATACAGATGCATGGGATGAAGATGCAGTTACTTGGAAAAAGTCTACGAGTTCCACCTGGTGGGACGATGGAGGAAGAACTCAAT
>Ga0315329_10001001_pt1 | contig 11168 bp, 10 predicted proteins | sample M150032315metaG_FD_203459 | JGI IMG/M metagenome (GOLD analysis project Ga0315329, IMG submission 203459) | Ammonia-oxidizing marine archaeal communities from Monterey Bay, California, United States - M1 500m 32315 | ecosystem: Environmental > Aquatic > Marine > Coastal | place: USA: California...
TCATCGGGAAGGTGGCGCGTCCGGTCGTCTCAAGGGGCCCGTCCGAAGTTTCTGACGGTCCGTCAGATTCTAGACGCTGAGGGGCACGGACACTCCACGGGCCCCGGCGACTACCTTCGACCCATGAACCAAGGGGAAGGCGACACCACCCGCGACGGTCCCCACGGCGAGGCGGCCACCTACGAACGCGACGGCCACGTGGCCACCATCACCTACAACCGTCCAGGGGCGGCCAACACCGTCAACGGAGCCATGCGACGGGATCTGAACGCTGCCTGGGACCGCTTCATGGCCGACGAGGAGGCCTGGGTGGCCATCGTGACCGGAGCCGGCGACCGCCACTTCTGCGGTGGGGCCGACCTGCGGGACCCGGGAGGTTCCACCGGCGACTTTCCCGGGACCTTCTGGGAGACGCCGACGGTCAACTCCTTCGAGTCGGGCCTCGAGGTGTTCAAGCCGACCATCGCCGCGGTGAACGGAGCGTGCGTGGGCTACGGCCTCACCGCCGTGGTGTCGTGCGACTTCGTGGTGGCGGCCGAGCGGGCCACCTTCTCGTGGCCCGAGGTAACCCTAGGCATCCCGACCATCGTGGGGGCCATCCGCCTGCCCCGGAAGGTGGCGTGGGCCGACGCGATGGAGCTCCTGCTCACCGGCGAACCCATCGACGCCCAGAAGGCGGCCGACATCGGCCTGGCGTGGCGGGTCGTGCCGGATGACGATCTCATGGCCGAGGCCCGGTCCCTGGCCGGGCGCCTCTGCCGGGCCGCGCCGCTGGCCGCCCGGGCCACCAAGGAGGTGGCGGTCCGCGCCCGGGAGATGGGCTGGACCGAGGCCGTCCGGTTCGGCGAGACGATGCGCCGGGTGGCCAGCTCCACCGACGACGCCTCCGAGGGTCGATCGGCATGGCGGGACAAGCGCCCGCCCGAGTGGGAAGGTCGCTGACCCGGGCGCCAGAATCCCGAGGACCACCGAGCAGGTCCGTTCCGTCCGGAGCCGACCGTCGAGCATCAGGAGCTTCCATGAAGGTCGGCATCGCATTCGCCAACATCGGGCCGTTCGGCTCCGCCGAGGGGGCCGTGGCCGTCGGCAGGGCCGCCGAGGCAGCGGGCTTCGACTCGCTGTGGACCGTGGAACACGTCGTCTACCCGGACGACTACGGATCGGCCTACCCCTACGACGACTCGGGTCGGATGGCCATGGCGCCCGACACCGACCTCACCGATCCACTGACCTGGCTGACCTGGGTGGGCGCCCACACGACGACGCTCCGACTGGCCACCGGGATCCTGATCCTCCCGGAACGCAACCCGCTCGTGCTGGCCAAGCAACTGGGCACCATGGACGCCCTCACCGGCGGTCGGGTGGACCTGGGCATCGGCGTGGGCTGGTTACGCGAGGAGTTCGACGCCCTCGGTATCCCGTGGGAACGACGGGGCGCTCGCACCGACGAGTACGTGGCCGCCATGCGAACCCTGTGGGGGGCCGACAGCGTCTCGTTCGACGGCGAGTTCGTGTCGTTCTCGGGGGTCTCGTCCAATCCCAAGCCAGTGGGCGGCTCGGTGCCCATCGTCATCGGTGGCCACAGCGACGCGGCGGCCCGACGGGCCGGCCGTCTGGGCGACGGCTTCTGGCCCGGCAAGGGCGACCTGGATCACCTCCTCGACATCATGCGCCGCGAGGCCGAGGCCCATGACCGGGATCCGGACGCCATTGAGGTGACCTGGGCCGGGGACCTGACCGCCGGCGAGGACCCCGTGGCCGCAGCCGAGGCGCTGGCCGCCAAGGGCGTGAGCCGGGTCATGGTCCCGTCGTTCCTGTTCTGGCGGGAGCCGGAATCCTCCCTAGCCGCCTTCGGCGAATCGGTGGTCGCTCCACTGGCCGCCCTCTAGTCGGGCCGACAGTCGGAGAGCAGCGGCCGATCGGGCCGTCGTCGTCCGGCCGGTCCCGTCACCCCGGCGCCCTACCCTGACGGCGTGCGCAGAGGGGACCACCACGCAGAGACGAACCCGGGAAGTGGCGGGTGACCGGCATGATGCGCGACCCCCGCTCATCGCGGGGACGCGACTTCGGACCGGCCTTCGGCATGGGCCGCCGGGGTCGCGGGCACGGTTCCCGGCCGTCGACCCGACGCGGTACCGGAGGCCTCCCCGGGAGCCCCGCCAACTGGCTCCTCGGGCTTCTGGTCGTGGCGTTCTTCGTGGTGATCGTCCTGGGCAGCGACGAACCCACCACCGACCGGGCAACCGAGCAGGACCTCACGGCCACCGTCCAGGGAGCCATGGTCCAGGCCGGACTCCCCACCGTGGAAGTCCGGGTCGTGGACTGGACGGTCATCCTCGAGGGACGGGTGGCCTCGTCGGACCTGAAGGAAGCCGCAGAACGGGTGGCCTTCGCCCAGACCGACGTCATAGCCGTCCAGAACCGGCTGTTCGTGCCGCCCCCGATCGACGACCTGGTGCCGACCAGCACCACGGCTCCCGACCTCCCGGCCTCACTCGCCGACCTGGTCCTGCAGGCCCGTCTCAGCGCGGTGGCCGCCCACCCCCCGATCCAGTTCGAGAGCGGCGGTGACCGCATCACGCTGGAATCGGTGCCCACGCTGGACCGTCTGGCCGCCTTCCTTTTGTTCGAGCCGGCCATCCGGGTCCAGATCATCGGCCACACCGACAGCGACGAGAGGAACGCCGGCGACAACCTCCACCTGTCAGCCGTGCGGGCCGATGCCGTGCGCACCCAGTTGCTGGCCCGGGGGGTGGAGCCTGACCGACTGATCACCCTCGGGATGGGCCACTCCGATCCCATCGCCGACAACCTCACCAAGTCGGGCAAGGCAGCCAACAGACGCATCGAGTTCCTGCTGCTGCGACCCGGCGAGGTGGGCCTCCCACCACCACCGGATCCGTCGATCGCCACGACCTCCGAAGACGCGACAGCCGGCGACTGACCGGGGCACCTGATCTGAGGCATCACGCCTGCCACACTCGTGGCATGGTCGTCCATGAGCCGTCCCCCACAACAGACTCGACCGGAGGCTCCCTTCCCTCCGAGTCGGAGCGGCATCCCCCTGAGCCGGACTGGCGGGGCGTGCACCATCTCGCCCTGGTCACCCCCGACATGGACGCCACCGTCCGGTTCTACGTCGGCGTGCTCGGCATGCCGCTGGTGGCCACCCTGCGAGCCGGACCGATGCGTCACTACTTCTTCGAACTGGGTCCCGGGAACACCGTGGCCTTCTTCGAGGTGCCGGGGGCCGAGACCTTCTCCAAGCCGGCCGGTGCCCCGTCGCCACGGCCCATCCAGTTCGACCACGTGGCCTTCGCCGTAGCGGACGAGCCGTCACTGGTCGCCCTCCAGCGACGCCTGGTGGACGCCAACTGCGAGGTGACTCCGGTGGTCGACCACCACATCCTCCGGTCGATCTACTTCCATGACCCCCACGGCATCGCCCTGGAAGCCTCATGGTGGACGGTGGGCAGCGACCGTCTGGGCTTCCAGCCCGATGATCCCGAACTGTTCACCGACCCGGACCCGGTCGCCGCGGTCGACGAGCTGGCGTCCGGCGGGCTCCTGTCCACGCCCACCACCCGGCTCCGCTGAGCGGCAGGCGACCCGTGGCCCTCAACGTGCTCTGGCGTAGCCGGATCACCGATGCGGCGGTCAGGCTGTTCAGCCACGCGCCGGATCCGCTGGCGTCCACCTTCGACCACCCCGGCGATCCGGGTCTGTTCGGTCCCGACTCGGTCACCTGGCGGGTCATGTGCGACTGCTCGACCTTCGTGGGCGGCGTGCGGGCCCTGCTGGTCCAGGCCGCCCACCCCGAGGTGGCCGCCGGGGTGGGCGACCACTCCTCCTACCGGGACGATCCGTTTGGTCGCCTGTCGCGCACCGCGGCCTATGTGACGGCCACCGCTTACGGGTCACTGCCCGAGGTAGACGACGCCGTGTGCATGGTGCAACGCCTGCACGGTCCCGTGTCTGGCACCTCGCACCGCGGGCTGGCCTACTCGGCGGCCGATCCGGAGATGGCGGCGTGGGTCCACAACGCGCTGGTCGACTCGTTCCTGGTGGCCCACCGGACCTTCGGTCCTGAGGCCATGACCGATGCCGACGCCGACGCATACGTGGACGAACAGACCCGCCTGGGCGAACGGATGGGCGCGGCACCCCTTCCCCACACGGCCGACGACCTCACCCGCTGGCTGGTCGACCACCCGTCGCTCGGTCCGTCACCGGCGGGCCAAGACGCCGTCAGGTTCCTGGCCGGGCCACCGCTCGACTCGCCGGTCCGTCTCGCCTACCGGATCATCCACGACGCCGCGGCGGCCACCGTGCCCACCCCGATGCTGGACGTGCTGGGCATCGGTCGTCGACCGGGCGCCGTCCTCCGGGGGCGGCTACTGATCCGGACCCTGCGGGCCGCCCTCGGGGCCTCGCCGGCCTGGGCCGCTGCGTTGGAACGGTGTGACAAACCCCGACCGTCCGGGGTGCGTTTCCGCAACGCCCCGGGCACCACCCGCTGACCGGGCCGCTGACCGGGCCGCTGATCAGGCGACCAGCACCGGAGCGCTGGGCGTGAACTCCACCGGCAGGTGCTTGACGCCGTTGACGAAGCTCATTCGCAACCGGTCGGCGGGACCGGTGATGGCGATGTCGGGCAGGCGGGCGGCCAGACCCTCGAAGATGAGCTTCAGTTCGAGTCGGGCCAGGTTGGCCCCCAGACAGAAGTGGGCGCCTCCGGCTCCGAACGCCAGATGGTGGTTGTCGGTCCGGGTCAGATCGAGACGGTGGGGGTCGTCGTAGACCTTCTCGTCCCGGTTGCCCGACGGGTACCACAGGGTGACCTTGTCACCGGCCCGGATCTGCTGGCCACCCAGCATCGTGTCGGCGGTGGCCGTCCGACGGAAGTAGTTGACCGGGCTGGTGAACCGGAGGATCTCGTCGACCGCCTCGTCGGTCATCTCACCGGACTCGACCACCGCTGCCCACTGGTCCGGGTGGTCCATGAAGCCCATCAGGCCGAGGGAGATGGCGTTGCGAGTGGTCTCGTTTCCGGCCACCAGCAGCAGGGTGAAGAACAGGTCGCGCTCGAGGTCGGTCAACTCGGTGGTCGTCCCGTCATCCAGCGTCACGGTGGCCGTCGTGAGGACGGTCCAGAGGTCGTCGGCCGGCTGGGCGCGCTTGTGGTCGGACAGTTGGTGGGCGTACATGGCCATCTCGATCATGGCCGCCTCGTAGGTGGCGTTGTGATCAGGCGCCACCTCACCGGTCGGCTCGTCCTGGTACTCGGGGTCGCTCCCGCCAATGGTGCGGTTGGACCAGTCCAGGAGCCGGTTCCGGTCCTCGTCGGGTACGCCGATGATGTCGGCGATGGCCATGAGCGGGAGTTCGGCGGCCACGTCGAGGACGAAGTCGGCACCTCCCCGCTCGCAGATTCGGTCCAGGATGATGTCGGTCCGCAGGCGCATCACCTCGTCCATCCGACGAACCATGCGGGGGGTGAAACCGGTGTTGACCAGCTTGCGGTACCGGGTGTGCTGTGGCGGATCGGTCATCACCATCTGAAGGCCCGGCCCGCGCCCCTCGGCAATGTCGTTAAGCGCCACGCCTCCGGCGCCGTCGCGGCCCGGTCCCGTCTGGTGCGAGAAGAGGGTGCCCGACCGGTGGGCTTCGGAGATGTGCTCGTAGGACGACACCACCCAGAACGGCTCGGGGTGTTCGTCGGTCGCCGGGTGCTGCCAGACCGGCGCCTCCCGACGGAGCAGGTCGAACCAGTCGTGGGGCATCCGGTCGACGAAGACGTCCAGGTCGGTCAGGTCGATATCTCCCAACGACGGGTCGTTCCGGGTCGATTCAGAGAGTGGTGTCACGGTGGTCCTCCGGCAGTTTCCTTCCTCGGAAGATACCTTCCTCGGAAGGAGTGTGCAACCCGGCCGCTAGGCTCCACCCATGGCCGATCAAGCGGACCAGTCCGAGCAGGCTGATCTGGTGGAACGGGCGGTCGACCGCCTCGTGCCCGAGGCCGATCCGACCCATTCCGGGAGCAGCGCCACCACCGCCGGAATCCTCGTCTGGGCCTACCTCGCCGGCCGCGAGCTGGAGGTCTGGCTGGCCGACGCCCTCGGTGCCACCGGCCTGACCACATCGGAGTTCGGCGCCCTGGCCGGGGTGGCCTTCGCCGGTGAACACACCCTCACCGCCGGCGACCTGGCCCGGTGGACCGTCCAGACCTCGGGCGGCACCACCAAGACCATCCAGCGACTGGTCGACCGCGGGCTGGTCCACCGGGTGGCCGACCCCGCTGACGGTCGGCGAACCCTGATCGACGCCACCGACGACGGGCGCCATCTGGCCGCCACGGTGGTCACCGACCTGGTCGCCCGACTCGACCGCGACCTGGACCCCCTGGACACCAGGCAGCGCGACGACCTGCACGACGGGCTCCGGCGGCTGTCGGCCGCCCTCGGATGGCAGGTCCACGCCGACGGTCCAACGGCCACTGGCCGGACGAGGGACTAGACAACGGGCCATGGCTTCACCCGACCACCCGACCCCCTTCGGCTGCGCATCCTTCGCCCACCTCCTCGGCCTCGAGCCCGCCACCAGCCCGTGGATCGAGACCAACCAGGTCGACGTTGACACCCACGCGGCGACCGTCGGCGACCACGGGTGGATCCACAACGACCTCGAGCGGTCGACAGCGGGCCCCTACGGCACGACACTCCTCCAAGGATCGTTGATGCTGGCCAACCTGGCCCGCATGGTGCGCGGCACCATCGAGTGGCCCACCGAAGGCATCCTGAACCGCTTCCACTACGGCTTCGACCGGATCCGGTTCGTTCACCAGGTCCCCACCGGAAGCCGGATCCGGTGCCGCCTCACCCTCACCGACGTCACCCCGAAGGCCGACGACGGCCGGGACGTCCTGGCCCGGCTCGGCTGCACCATCGAGGCCGAGCTGCCCGACGAAAGCATCCAGACCGCCGTGGTGGCCGACATGCTCGCCTACTTCGTCGCCGACCGAGCCGCACCCGGGTGACCGCCGCACCGGAGGGCTGGCCACCGGAGCCGGTGGCGCCGGTCCTGGATCGCATCGACCAGTACCTAGACCACTGGGCGGCCGACCGGGGCGACTGGGACTTCCTCGTCGACGGTGGCCCCACCTGGACCGGTCGGCGGCTGAACTGGCACGACACCCGCATCGAGGTCGACCGGGTGGCCGCCGCACTGATGGCCACCGGCCTGGACCACGGCGAGCGGGTGGCATACCTGTCCGACCCCCGCCTGGACTTCTTCGTCCACTTCCTGGCCGCCACGAGCATCGGCCTCGTCTGGCAGGGCCTGAACCCCAAGTACACGTGGAACGAGGTGTCCTACGTGGCCGGTGATTTCACCCCCCGGGTGGTGTTCGACGGCCGGGCGCCCAACGCTGTGGACGACCAGCCGAACAATGAGCCGGGCGACGACCTGGTCGGGCGTCTGGTGGCCGAGGTGACCGGCATCGACCGGACCATCACCGTCGACTCCCCCGACTGGGAGGCGTTCCTGGCTGCCGGCCGGACGGTGGCAGCCGCCGAGTTGGCCGCCCGTCGCGACGCGGTCCGTCCACTCGACCCGGCGTTCATCGTCTACACGTCTGGCAGCACCGGCCGGCCCAAGGGCGCCGTGCTCACCCACCGAGGGATCTGCTGGTGCGGGGTGACCGGAACGACGGCCCGGGGCGGCCCCGACCTGTCGGTCATCTGCAACCTGCCCGTCAACCACGTGGGGGCGGTCAGCGACATCTGCTGCCGCAAGATGGTCGGCGGCGGAACCATCGTGTTCCAGGAGCGGTTCGACGCGGTGGCGATGCTGGCCACCATCGAGGCCGAGCGCATCGGCGTGTGGGGCGGCGTCCCCACCATGTTCCAGTTGTGCGCCGACCACCCGGACTTCGCCACGCGAGACCTGTCCAGCGTCCGCCAGGTCCAGTGGGGCGGCGCGGCCATGCCGGCCCCGGTGCTGGACCGCATCCTCGACCGCCTCGACGTGGACCGGTGCGTCTGCGGCTACGGGATGAGCGAAACCACCGGCGGGGTCACGGCCATGCCGCCCGACGCCACCCGCGAACAGCTCGAGACCACCGTGGGTCGTGTCATCCCCGGTCACGAGTTCCGCATCGCCGACGGCGACGGGAACGAGGTGGAACCCGGCGAATCCGGCGAGGTGCAGGTCCGCGGCGACTGGATCATGGCTGGCTACTGGAACAGGCCCGAGGCCACCGCCGAGGCCAGCGACTCCGACGGCTGGCTACACACCGGCGACCTGGCCATGCTGCGCCCCGACGGACACGTGCAGCTGGTGGGCCGGATGTCAGAGATGTTCAAGACCGGCGGATACAACGCCTACCCCCGCGAGATCGAGATGTGCCTCGAGGAACACCCCGCGGTACGGATGGCCGCCGTGGTCAGCGTGCCCGACCCGGTGTTCGACGAGGTGGGGCACGCCTTCGTGGTCGCCGAGCCCGGCACCGACGCTGAGGACCTGCGGTCCCACTGCCGGGAACGCCTGGCCAACTACAAGGTTCCCAAGGTCGTCAACCTCCGCGACGAACTGCCCCGCCTGGCCGTCGGCAAGGTCGACAAGAAGGCACTGACCGCCGAGGCGGCCCGGTTCACGAGAAGCTGAGCGACGGGTCGCCCCAGAGCGACTCGTCGGGGGTGATCCCCAGACCGGGACCCGGCGGAAGGTCGATCCAGCCACCATCGAGGCGGATGCCGTGCTCGGCGTCGTAGTGGCCCTCCACGTAGGGCTCGGCGATCCACGTGCCCTCGAAGTTGGCCGGATCCACGGTGGCGCCGACGTGCAATGACGCGGCGGCCACCAGATCGCCCCCCCACGTGTCGTCCACGGTGTGGGGCCGCCGGGCCGCGGCGCACACGTCGCGCACGGCCCGCATGGCGCTGATGCCTCCCACCCGGCTGACCTTCATGCCGAACCCGTCGGCCACCCGCTGCCCGATGGCCATCACCACCACGCCCAGATCGGTGGCCGATTCGTCCAGGTAGATGGGATGGCAGACCTTCCCGACCAGCGAGGCGTTCTCCTCGTAGGCGTCGCACGGCTGCTCCAGCACCATGGCGATGTCCCGGCAGGCGTGGGAGACCTGGATGGCATCCCGGGTGGTCCACCCCCTGTTGGCATCGGCCGAGAGGCGCACGCCGGGGCGAAGGGCGTCGGCCACGGACCGCAGCGCGGCGATGTCGTCCTCCACGGGGCGACCACCGACCTTGAGTTGGATCCGGCCGAATCCCTCGGCCTGACGCGCATCGGCATCAGCCGCCGAATCCTCGGGCGACGCGATCAAAACGCCGTGATAGGACGGGACCCGCTCGCGTACCGCCCCACCCAGCAGGTCGCAGACTCGCACGCCGTACGCCTTGCCCGTGGCATCCCAACAGGCCACGTCCACGGCCGCCTTGGCGTACCGGTGCTCCATCAGAGCGGCGTCCATCGCCGCACCGACCCGGCCCATGGCCGTCGGATCCAAGCCGATGAGGTGTGGCGCCATCTCGGCCAAGGCGGCGCGTGCACCGAGGGCGTGCTGGGCCTGGTAGGTGGACCCCAGCGGGCATGTCTCGCCGTAGCCCACCGTGCCGTCATCGCACTGGAGTCGGACGATGGTCGTGTCCAGGTGCCAGACGTCCTGCATGGCCATCCGGTAGGGCGCACCCTCCCGGAGTCCGCGGACGGGTAGGTCGTGCTGGAACACGTCGACGGCGACGATCTTCATGGGCGTGGATCCCCTGTCGGGCCGGGCCTCGGGACGGCGGCCACGCCGCGGACCGTAACAGTGGGTCCGTCGTCGGGTGCCACGAGCCGTCTCGATCGGCAACCGGTTATTACTCGCAGGAACCTCCCGCAGGGTGGGCGAAGAGCCGGGAAGGGCGAACTTTCCCAGCACTACAAGCGTTTTCCTCGCAGTAGAGATTCGTCTTGAATCATGTGGCAGGCGTCACTACTCTAAGGGATGGTCTTACGAGGGGGCCCGTTCGCGGGTGCTCTGGGGCCGTTCAGTGGGGTGCGGTACTGCTCCCCCTTAACCAACAGAGGGGAAACGTTTCATGATGAAGCGATTCATCGTCATTCTCGCCGCCTTGGCGATGGTGGCATCGGCCTGCGGGTCGGACAGCGACGACGCCGGATCGAGCGGTGGCGACAGCGCCGCCTCGTCCAGCGACAGCAGCAGCAGCGACAGCAGCAGCGACAGCAGCAGCAGCGACAGCAGCAGCAGCGACAGCAGCAGCAGCGACAGCGCCGCATCGGCGGATTCCACCGATGCGATCAAGTTGCCGATCCACAACTGGTCGTCCCAGATCGCCGGTGTCTACGCCGTCGGTGCGATCCTCGAGGCGACCGGCAACTCGGTCGAGTACATCTCGGCGGATTCCACGCTGGTGTACACCTCGATGTGTGAGGGCGACATGGACCTGGTCCACGAGGTCTGGGAAGGCGCCTTCGGTGTGGCCTTCATGGAGCAGGTGGACAAGGGCTGTGTGATCGACGCCGCCACGCACGACGCCAAGACCCGTGAGGACTGGTGGTACCCGTCCTACATCGAGGACGTCTGCCCCGGTCTCCCCGACTGGCAGGCACTCAACGACTGTGCATCGATGTTCGCCACGCCCGACTCGGGCGGCAAGGGCCGCTTCCTCGGTGGCCCGGTGGACTGGTTGAAGGGTGACCAGGAGCGTGTCGAGGGACTCGAGATGGACTTCATCGTCGAGAACGCCGGCACCGCCGGTGCCCTGTGGGCAGCACTCGATGCCGCTTCGGTCAACCAGGAACCGGTTGTGATCTTCAACTGGACCCCGAACTTCGTCGAGGCCATGTACGACGGCAAGTTCATCGAGTTCCCGGAGTTCGCCGACGAGTGTCGGACCGACGCTTCGTGGGGCATCAACCCCGAGACCACGCATGACTGTGGTAACCCGAAGAACGGTTACCTCAAGCTCGGCGTGTGGTCCGGCTTCCCGGAGAAGTGGCCGAACGCGTATGTCGCTGTCCAGAAGATGAACTTCACCAACCTGGACATCGCCCAGTTGGCCATGTACGTCGACATCGACGGCATGGAGCCTGAGGACGCCGCCAACAAGTGGCTGGCCGACAACTGCGCCCGCTGGACCGGATGG
>Ga0315329_10001002_pt1 | contig 11166 bp, 7 predicted proteins | sample M150032315metaG_FD_203459 | JGI IMG/M metagenome (GOLD analysis project Ga0315329, IMG submission 203459) | Ammonia-oxidizing marine archaeal communities from Monterey Bay, California, United States - M1 500m 32315 | ecosystem: Environmental > Aquatic > Marine > Coastal | place: USA: California...
TATCTATTATTACCCACAATTGTCAATAAAAATTATACGTATACATTATTTAGATACTTATAGAGATCTAATAAAGAATAACTTTAATAAAAAAATAATTAAAGTTTAGAGACGAAGTGTTGAAGGGTAAGTGTTTTGTTAGGATAAGAAATGTTAAGTAAAACTGGCCCCGCTGAAGATTTGAGATTTTTTATTTTATAATCATTTAAAAAAAGGTTTAATGTATTAGAATGTCCAAAAAGGATTTTAAATGAATGGTTAAAAGAATATTGATGATTATCTCCTCTGGGAATTACCGATTCTAATGCTTTTAAAGAATCGACTTCATATCGATACCAAAGACGCTCTGCTGTTGCAATTCGAAAAGTAAAAGGTGCTGAACTATCTAAGGCTTGTAAAGATTCCGACAAAATATCAAAATTATCAAATAGAATCTCTTCCCATGGTTCATCTCCTTCTATAAATATTTTACTCAATGGTTCGTCTTCATAATATTGACTAGTTTCTTTAGTACGCGTTTTTGTTTCTTCCTCATTGATTAATCGAATTATATATATAGCAAAAATTAGAATGGCTATAAGAACAGATCCCATAATAATGTCTTTTCGCATATGTTTAGCAGATCGTTTATTCGAGCTGATCTCAACAGAATTTTTTTTAATTTCTGGTTTTAGTGCTGATTTTTCTATCGCATCTTTTGTCTGATCAACTGGCTTGCGTTTTAACTCCATAGATTCTTCTGAATCTTTAATTATATCTTCTGGATTTGCTCCAATCTCTGCTGCGTAAGCTATAATAAATAGCCTTTGATATGTTCTTGTTAAGCTAGATAAGTCCCCACTTTCAATTGCCTTAAGTGTAGATATATTGATCTTAGTCCTTTTATTTATATCTTCAAGGCTAATACCTTTTTCTTTTCTAAGTGTTTTTAAATTTTTATATAAATCACTCATTACGACGAGGAAATTACAAGATGGACCAACTTATGAAAACTTATTTTTATTTACTTATAAAGTACTATAGTAAATGTAATACTATTGTGCATTGATTGAACTTAAAAATTCTTCATAGAACTTCGCTAAGGGCAAGCCCATGACGTTATAGAAGCAGCCATTTATGCTTTGAACGCATGTTGCAAACCAATCTTGAATCCCATAGCTACCAGCTTTATCAAGTGCTCCATATGTGTCTATATAATAAGCGATACATTCTTTACTTAAAGTTTTAAATTTAACTTCTGTTCTTTCATGAAATGTATTAATTATACCTCGATTTAGGTGATGAATTGATACCCCAGTGAATACTTCATGAGTATTACCTGATAGCGTTTTTAGCATGACGTAGCTTTCATCATTATCTTTAGGCTTTCCAAATATTTTATTATTATATGCTACGACTGTGTCTGCGCCAATTACCCAATGATTCTTATATCTATTTGCCACATTTTCAGCTTTTAAATTAGCATAATGTTCAACGAAAATATTTGGTTCTAAATCTAAACTTAGATCTTCATCTATTTGACTTGTAATTACTTCAAAGTTAAGATCTATTTGTTCCAATAATTGTTTTCTCCTAGGAGAATTAGAAGCAAGAATGATTTTATCTTTTACAATATTTATCATCTAAATATTGCTAGGCGCCCAATTTGATCTATTTTTTGTGAGCTATTTTTAGCGGTTACTTTGTATAAATAGGCTCCATTTGCTGGTAATTGTCCAAATTCATCTTTACCATCCCAATAAATATTATTGTGTCCTAATAGACATAATTCTGGCAGTATCTTTTTAATTCTTCTTCCTTCAAGTGAATATATATTAATAGACACTTCTGCATCCGCAGTTAATTCAAACGAAAATTTTGTATCCATTGACATTGGATTTGGAAAATTAAATAAGTTAATAAGACTTAGTTCATCTGAATTTGTGATTTTAATCCTTATTTCTGATTCACTGGGATTGTTGGCATTATCCCAAGCATTGACACGAAATGAAATTTCATCAGATTCTGGAAGATTATTAATAAGAAAAGTCCCCGTATTGATACTGTTCATATCATAAATAAATTTGTTAGTAATGTTTGTTTCAACTTGAGTAAAATTATTTGTCAATATCAATTCATGTTCTTTTTCACCTGTTAGATTAATACCTAGAGGGTCAGAAATACGAACAACAATGCTTTCTCCGTATTTTAAAAAATCTCCACTACGAAGATTCCTTCCATTTTCTGTTTCAAATGAAATGATTGGACCCTGGGTATCATTTGAAGGAGAACCAAGGGTTAATTTTATTCCAGTTACGGAACCCAAAGCTTGTAAATTACTATTATCTGTTACATTAAACCTTAAGGTTGCTGGATTCTTTGAATAAGAAATATCCTTAGGCACTCTAAATTGAGAGGATAAAATATTATTTTCATAGTTAAAAGATCCTCTGAAAAGAGTGGGACCATTCATTTGATAGGATATTTCTTCTTGTCGCGAAGCGTAATTAAACAATTTTTTTACTTCTTTATAACCATCTTCTAAAATAAAATAACCTTCACCCGATAAAAATGGACTTTCACCGGACAGTGTACCAATGGAAAGTGTTGATAGAGTATCTGGAGATACCTTGCTATTTTTTACCAATTGAGTTGGTATAGATATTTTCATTGCAGGGTCACCAAAAAAGTGAAATAATTCACCATCAGAACTACCAGTTTTTACTGATTGAAGAATTGACCCAATGGACTTATAAGTTACACTATCACCTTTAAAAATTTCTCTAAAAATTTTTTCTAAATATTGGATATTGCTCGATACAGTTATTCCTCTTGTAGTAGTGATAACACCAGCAGCAGCATTAATAGATGAATTAATTAATGCTTCAGCAAAAGAATCTTGACCAATGGCATCAAATTGTCCCCAGCTGCATGTGCCAGCTATCCAAATAGGAAGTTTTAATTCGGCCTGCATAGAGTTTATATCATTTCTTTCTTCATTTATTATAAGCAATTTTTCCTGTGCCCATTGAGTGGGATTACCGTGACCAATAAAATTAATAAGAGCTGTTCCAGATGAGATTTGATTAAATAGTGCTTGCGTAGCCTCTGGTTTAGTAACACCAAAGGTAGACCCATCAATCACTTCTGGATAATCAACCATATATATTTTTTTAGTTTCCATAAAATTGGGTATAATTTTTGCAAGCCTTTCGGAATTTATTGTATGACTTTTTCCCATTGAAAGTTCAAATAATTCGCGTTCAGGTCGAGCAGGATCATCTGCTACAAGAGTAATACGTTGTCTCCATAAACCCATCGGTAGTTTGTTTTCAAATTCAATGATTTTGCTAATAAAATTGCTTACATCATTATTTGATTTGGCTGGTACTCTCCCGGTTGCCATCTCTGGAATAATTCCATTAAATGAAACCAGCCTATCATCTGTTGAATGAGAATAACGAGTCCCCAATTGTATTGTAGGAACTTTTATTCTTGATTGATCAGTGATGTTTCTATAATCGTAATCAGCATCACCCATAAATAGAACAGTATAAGGTTTTGTAGACCAATTTTTTTGGGTCCAATGTAAAAAGTGGCGAATGGCAATTGGATCTATATTTCCCCCCGAAAATTCATCATAAATATTCTCAATAGGAACATAAATTGTTTTTTTTCGATGGTTCGCTAATAGCTGCGATTGGGTTTCAAATTCTTTTGGTCCCAATATTATATGATCTGCTCCATTTAAATTTGATCTTAAAAGATTCCATTTTTTTTGTCCTACTAAAATCAATTCAGAAACAGATTCTAAATCATTAATTCTAAAAACTCCAAATTTCTGTTTATTTTCAGATGGAAGATCAATATTCATTGTGGCATTTTTCTCAAAAGTATTTAGAGGAAGATTTACGGGTGTCGAGGGGACTGAAATATTCCAAATGACTAAATCGTTTCCTTCAAAGATAAAAGTTATTTTTTTTGATTTGATTGGAGAGTAAAACTCAAATGGCTCTGAATACTTTAATTCTCTATCATATGAAAGTGTAAAATAATCAAAAAATGGTTCAGAATTAGGATTCTCAGAAAAATTCTTAATTTGGAAAGTCTGATCACCGTTTATAAGTATATCAGAATTAAATAAAAAAGACTTTGATTTATGATTAAGGCTTAGCCAATCTATATTTGCTAATTCTTGATTATTTGTAGAAAATAAAATCTTATGATTAGTATTTTGATATATTGTTGGAACTTTTTCATTTCCAATCATGCCAATTATACCTTTAGCAGATTGCGAATCAAATGGAGAATCGATATTTACTTTGAACGAATAGGAGTTTCCATTTTTTATGGTATTGTTCCCCCATGAAAGTCCTGATTCATTGGGATTAATTAAGTCCTCTTCTGAATGAATATAGCTAAGGCCATAATTTATTTTTTCTGAGCTCTCAGATACAAGATTTGCAGTTTCAATTCTACTACCTCTTAATGAATTGTTCGCAGGAATTAATAACCAATAGACTGTTTTTGTAAAATATAGATTCTGATGCCATAAAATTCCTTCATTTTTTTGGTTAAAACCACTTGGCCCCCTTCCGTAAAAGATAATTGTGTCATCATCAGAAAGATTTCCATCAGATTCACCAATAATTCTAATTGGTATTTCAATTAGATTATTTGGTACCAACGTGTTAGATAATTTTAATTGTGTTTCTTCATAAGTTCTATCTCTTCCAAAAGCTGAACCAGTATATAACATAATACTCCTTGGGTCTAGATCTATTCCATCTGTTAAGGCTGATTTTAGTTTATTTCCTGAAATTTTATATACGCCATCTTTTGATAAATAAAATTTAATCCAAGTCCCTTCTGGTAACGAGGTTTCTTTTAATAATTGCTCTTTTTTTGGTTTGATCCAGTTTTTTGCTATACTCCAATTCACAATTTTTGGTGCAAGCAAATATTGGTGAATTTTATTACTTCTATAAAATTCATTAATTGATTTATCAAATGGAATCCTAATAATCATCGATTCAAAAAAAAGGTTTGATTCTTTTATTGGCGTTAAACGTAGTGTACCCGTATAAAGGTCATTTACTTTTTGATTTTGGATCCATTCTGTTTTGTAAGTTTTATTATTTACTTTATAAGGATGATAAGATTCATTTGAACTTTGAACTTGTATTGTTGGCAATACTTTAGATGGGAGACCGATAAGTATATCAATAGGCTTTAAATCGTCAGGAGAAAGAATCTTGGATTCTAGATGGATTATTAATTCACTTTGATTAGAAGAAACTATTTCCCATTTAATTTGAGAATTTGCCAATCCCATTATCTGTACAATTAATATAAATAATTTTTGGAATCTCATAAGGAAAATTTAATTACGGTTGGTGGAATGCCTTTTTATTTTTTTATTTTATTTTTTGCTCTTATGAAATTGAATCAAATTACATATCAATGTAATTTCACCTGCTATAATAATTTATTTTTTATTCATTTAATTCAATCAATTTCAATTGGAAAGGATTTTGTGTGTTTGACTTTAATATTATCAAGGATATTTATGAGAAAATTCCTACCCGAGTTTCTTATGCTAGGAATGTATTAGGGCGACCGTTAACTCTTTCTGAAAAGATATTATATAGCCATCTATATATAACTGAAGAACTTAACTCTTATTCAAGAGGAGAGTCTTATGTAGAATTCTCTCCAGATCGCGTGGCTATGCAAGATGCGACTGCTCAAATGGCTCTACTTCAATTCATCATGGCCGGCCAAGATAAAGTTGCAGTGCCATCAACTGTACACTGCGATCATTTAATTCAAGCTAAAGTAGATGCTAAAAAAGATTTAAATATTGCAAAAGAAGTAAACAGTGAGGTATATAATTTTCTTGAATCGGTATCTAATAAATATGGTATCGGGTTTTGGAAACCAGGGGCTGGAATTATTCATCAAGTTGTATTAGAAAATTATGCTTTTCCTGGCGGAATGATGATCGGTACAGATAGTCATACTGTAAATGCTGGTGGACTAGGTATGATTGCTATTGGAGTTGGAGGTGCTGATGCTGTTGATGTGATGGCAGGAATGCCATGGGAGCTAAAGCTACCTAAGTTAATAGGTATTAATCTAATTGGTGAATTGAAAGGCTGGGCTTCATCGAAAGATGTTATATTGAAGGTGGCAGGAATTTTAACTGTTAAAGGTGGTACGGGTTCTATTTTGGAATATTTTGGCGATGGTGCAGAAAAGCTTTCTTGTACCGGTAAGGGGACTATCAGCAATATGGGTGCTGAGATAGGTGCAACAACATCAATATTTAGTTATGATAATCAAATGGAAAAATATCTAATAGCTACTGGTAGAAAAGAAGTTGCCCAAATGGCAAATAGTATAAAAGAAAACTTTAGAGCAGATGATGAAGTTTACGGAGATCCCGAGCATTATTACGATCAAGTAATTACTATTAATTTATCTGATTTGGAACCCTATTTGAATGGTCCTTTTACTCCAGATAGGGCAACGCCAATTTCAGAAATGGCAAAGGTTGCCGCTGAGAATAATTGGCCAACTGAAGTTGAAGTGGGGTTAATAGGTTCATGTACTAATTCTTCATATGAAGATATTTCACGTTCTGCATCAATTGCAAAGCAAGCAGTAGAGAAAGGATTGAAAACAAAAGCAGATTTCACAATTACACCTGGTTCAGAACAGGTACGTTATACTATCGAAAGAGATGGTTTTATCAAAACTTTTAATGATCTTGGAGCTAGTGTGTTTGCAAACGCATGTGGCCCCTGCATAGGTCAATGGTCCAGAGAAGGTGCAAGCGAAGAGATAACGAATACGATTGTGCATTCTTTCAATAGAAACTTTGCTAAAAGAGCCGATGGGAATCCAAATACTCATGCATTTGTAGGCTCACCAGAATTAGTAACCGCAATAGCAATAGCAGGAGATTTAACGTTTAATCCAGCTAAAGATTTTTTGAAAAATCAGGATGGTCAACTTATAAAATTAGATCCCCCAATTGGGGTTGATCTACCTGAGAATGGATTTGCAGTTGAAGAGCTTGGTTATAAACCACCTTCAAAAAATGGCAATAATATTAAAATTAATATTAATCCAAGCTCAGAAAGACTTCAATTGCTTGAGCCCTTTGATTCTTGGGATGGTAAAAATATTGTTGGTTCTAAATTATTGATTAAAGCCAAGGGAAAGTGTACTACAGATCATATCTCAATGGCTGGACCTTGGTTAAAATTTAGAGGCCATTTGGATAATATCTCTAATAATATGCTAACTGGAGCTACGAATTATTTTAACAACAAAACAAATTTGGTAAAGAATCAACTCAATGGTCAATATGGTACGGTTCCTGAAGTCCAAAGAGATTATTTATTTAATCAAATTCCTACAATTGTTGTTGGGGATGAAAATTATGGCGAAGGTTCCTCTCGTGAGCATGCTGCTATGGAACCTCGTTTTTTAGGAGTTCGTGTAGTTTTGGTTCGTTCATTTGCAAGAATCCATGAAACAAATTTAAAGAAGCAGGGAATGTTAGCATTAACTTTTGCTAAGAAAAGTGATTATGATCTAATTTTAGAAAATGACACGTTTGATTTTATTGATTTGCCCAAATTTTCTTCCGGAAATCCCATAACTATTGTAGCAATCCATGAAGATGGTTCTAATAATAAAATCTCTTGCAATCATACATATAATGATATTCAGATTGAATGGTTTAAAGCTGGATCTGCGTTAAATCTTATTCGAAAGAATCAGGATTAGGTTAAAATGAAAATCCTTGTTTCTGACTCAATTACTGAAAATGGATTATCTGTTCTTAAAGATGCCAATTTAGATGTTCTATATTTACCTAATGCAAGTATTGAGGAAAAGTCAGACGCTGCCAAAGAAATTTATGGATGGATAATAAGGAGCGGAACAACAATTACAGAAAAAATGATTGAGGATAGCAGTAATCTACAAGTTATTGGTCGCGCTGGAGTTGGAGTTGACAATATAGATATTCAAACAGCAACGCGACACGGTATTGTAGTGATGAATACCCCCGATATTAATACAATATCTGCAGCTGAACATACTTTGGCAATGATGTTAACATTATCAAGAAACATTGCCATTGGTGATTCAGAAGTAAAGCAAGGCGAATGGAATCGAAATGAATTAATTGGATCTGAATTAAGTAACAAAATTTTGGGGATAGTTGGGATGGGTAAAATAGGTAGAGAAGTGATGACCAGATGCCGTTCATTCGGAATGAGAATTCTTGGATATGATCCATTTATGAATCAAGATATGTTTAATCCTGAAGAAGTTAGAATCGTAGAACTTGAGGAATTAATCATTAATTCAGATATTATTAGTGTCCATGTCCCGTTAACAGATTCTACACGTGATTTGTTTGATTATGACCGTCTCTCAAATATGAAATCAACTGCCCGGATAATTAATGTTGCACGAGGTGGTATTATTAATGAAACTGATCTAGCAAAAGCCTTAAATGATGGTCTTATAGCAGGTGCAGCTGTAGATGTATTCACATCTGAACCATTAGATAAATTAAATCCATTAGTAAATGCTCCAAATATTGTATTAACTCCTCACCTAGGAGCGTCTACTAAGGAGGCTAAAGAAGGAGTGAGTTTAGCTATTTGCGAACAGGTTCGTGATTATTTGATCCATGGTAAATTGAATAACGCAATCAACATGCCTATAGCAGATATAGCGAAACTAAAGGAAATCGAAATTTTTTTAGAGTTTGCTGACACAATGGGTAATTTGCAAAGTCAATTGAATTCTGGCGCTATAAAAAGAGTCCAAGTAGAATCATCGGGGTCAATTGAGGATTCAAAACCTTTGGCTCTAGCATTTTTAAAAGGATTATTATCTAGTCGAATACCTGATAGAGTTAATTATATAAATGCCGAGACATTGGCCGTAGATCTAGGTATAAGTATTGAGCATAGCTATACAAATGATAGTGGTTCCTATACTAATTTGATTAGAACTAAAGTATCTGGAGATAGTGAACCCACAATAATTGCTGGTAGTATTTTTGAAGGTGATCACCCTAGGTTAGTAAATATTTTGGGTTATGAAATGGATGTAAAACCATATGGTACCATGCTATTTACTCGAAATAAAGATGTGCCTGGAGTAATTGGTAGCGTAGGTACTATCTTAGGTAATGCTAATATAAATATTGGAGGATACCTTTTAAGTAGAGAAATGAATGAGGATGAAGCATTTAGTGTAATTAGAGTGGATAGCAAGATTAGTGAAGAGATCTTAGTTGAATTGCAAAAACTTCCAGAAATCCTATCTATTCAACAACTCCATTGCTAATTATGAATGGTGTAAATAATATCAAATCCGTTAATATTGCTGGAGGAGGTATTGCAGGATTATCATCTGCTCATCTACTCAAAAGAAATGGATATTATCCAATTGTATATGAAAAAGAATCCAATATAGGTAAGAGTCGGCATGGTGATTATGAAGGTATAGAGAATTGGATTTTTCCTACTGAAATAAATTCTTTTTTTGGACAACTTGGCTTCAACTTTAGTAAAATACATTCTTTTCCTATCTCAAAATTTTATGTACATAGTAAATCAAATAAACCTCTCTTAATTACCCACCCTCAACCTTTTTTCCATATGATTAAAAGAGGATATAAAGAAACGGATTTAGATTTTCAATTGTATAATCAATGTAAATCATCTGGGGTAGAATTTCGATTTGGACAAAAAGCGCCAAATAATTGTAATATTATTGCAACAGGCACTTCAAAGGCTGTGGCATATATTAAAGGAATAAATTTCAAAACTGATTTGAAAGATCAGATCCATCTTTTGTTAGGAAATAAATTTGCGCCAAAAGGGTATGCATATCTAATTATATTAGATGGAAATGCGACGTTAGCAACTGCTTTTAAAAAAACAAAAACCAAACAAAAAGATACTATTAATAACTGTAAAGATTATTTTGAGTCTATAGGATTATCTATTCCTCAAGGGAATGCTTTTGCGAGCAGGGGGAGCTTTTCTTTGCCATTTGGTCCCAATCAAGAACCATATAAAGTTGGAGAAGCTGGCGGTTATCAGGATTATTTATTTGGGTTTGGTATCAGAATGTCGATGATATCTGGAATGGGTGCAGCATTATACATCCTTGGGCGTAAAAAAGAGGCAAAAAATGTTTTTCGCATATTGAACCATAAACGAAGATTATCATTTATAAATCGGTTCTTATATGAAAAATTAAATGATAATCAGATGTCCGTAATAGTCAATAAACTCTCTAAATCTAATGACCCACTTTCTATATTATCTGGTATTTACGGGTGGAATACAAAAAATATTTTACGTTGGATTAAATTAAAGTATAGATTTGAGATACGTCCTACTTAGAAGTCTACAATTGTTATCTATGTTTATATTGTTATCTGGACTTATCTGGGGCATCAAAGATAAAAATGTGATGTTAGAATTAAATGCATTAGTTATTGGGTCGGCTGTATTTTATATTTCAAATATGTTGTTGAAAAAAAAATAATGATTTTCTATTCAGTTATAGAGAATCTAATTCATAAGAGTAAGATATATGTCAAAACTTTGGGATGATTTAAAACACAATATGAAAGAATGGAGTAGTGCAGCGGTAGAGAAAGCTGAAGAAGTAAGCAAAGTCGCAGTTGCTAAAACTGAGGAATTAACTAAGATAAGTAAAATAAAAATAGAAGTTCACCAACTTCAAAGAGATAGACGTAGAGCAAGCGAAGCTTTGGGGAAATTAGCATATGGTCATGCTAAAGATGCTAATATGGTTAATTTTACTGGAAATGCTGAATTTTATTCTCATGTTGAAAAGATTGATAATATTAAAGAATCCATTGCAAATAAAGAAAATGAGATTGATCAGATCAAGTCTCAATACAATCTTGAAGAAGAAGAGGTAAAAGAGATTGAGCCTTTGTCCGAAGTTTTAGAAGAAGAGACCAAAGAGTCAAATGATTAAAGATCGAGTGATCTTTTAAGCGCTAATTAGCATTATTTTAACAAATTCGTAGATTAATGATCTTAATTGTATGATATTGTTACAATATGTAATTTTACGTTCTTATCATCGTAAGAAATAATGTTTAATCGA
>Ga0315329_10001006_pt1 | contig 11155 bp, 5 predicted proteins | sample M150032315metaG_FD_203459 | JGI IMG/M metagenome (GOLD analysis project Ga0315329, IMG submission 203459) | Ammonia-oxidizing marine archaeal communities from Monterey Bay, California, United States - M1 500m 32315 | ecosystem: Environmental > Aquatic > Marine > Coastal | place: USA: California...
CTTCCACGGTTTTGAGTTACCAATTTGGTACTCCAACATCACTGAGGAGCACCTTGCGTGTCGTGCTAGTGCCGGTCTATTCGATGTCTCGCACATGGGTTCATTCAGATTCAAAGGCGCAGGCGTCAGAGAATGGTTGGAGAGCATTGCAACTCAGAAGTGTAGTACTATTTCGCCAGGACGCTGTGCATATACACATTTCCTTGACCATGATGGCCATCTAATAGACGACATGATTTTCGCGGTGGTAAGTGAAAACGAAATCTTAGGTGTCCCAAATGCAAGTATGGTTCCAGTAATGTGGAAATGGTTCACAGAACACCTTCCTTCAGATGGCTCAATAGTATTGGAAGATCTTTCACCTGAGACTAGTATTATCGCTCTTCAAGGCCCATCAGCCCGTGGGATTTGCGAACAGGTTCTTGGAATTGAGAACCATGTTGGTCGATTTAGATGGGCGGAAATTAGTGCCAATCCCCTTGGGATAAGTGGTTGGATTCAGGGTACTGGATATACAGGAGAAGCAGGATATGAGATTTTTATTCCTAATTCTGATGCTCCAGCACTTTGGAGAGCTCTTGTTGGTGCAGGGGCAACACCTGTTGGGCTTGGCGCAAGAGATACTCTTCGACTTGAGAAAGGTTTCCTGCTATCAGGAGTCGATTTTGCTTGTACATGGCTTGATGATGACACCTTTTTGCACCGTGATTCCCATGAGACAAATGTCCCATTTGGTTTGGATTTGAATCATGAATTCATTGGTAGGGATCGTGTGGTTTCACATAGTGCAAATGATGAATTATTGTGGGGGGTAAAACAACTTGAGAGAGGGCCATTGCCGAGGGGTGGCAAAGTTGTCGAAAACCTCGATGGTTTTCCAATTGGAAAGTTGACTTCAGGAGCCCCTGCACCTTCACTTGACCGTACAGGTATCGGCATGGGATACATCGCTGGCGTTTCACCTGGTGATGAGGTGATGATTGTCGCTTCCCCTCGCAAAAAAGTGAGAGCCGTAATTATGCGCCCCCCCTTCATTTGATAACGCCCCCTAGGGGCGTTGACTTCATGAGGGGCCGGTGCTCAGCACAATATATGCGCCGAGCGGTTGCCATTGGGATTCTTGTCATTCTACTCGCTTCGACTTTTTCGATAATCGATGGCTCATCAGACACGAATACCGATGATTCAACCATGCCAATGGCAGAGTCTCGAATTCTCGATGATAGTGAAATGTCACTCGGTCAAATCGAGGCATTGAATTCCCTAGGTATGGGCCGAGGTGCCAATACAAATTGGTCTGCAGCCGGCGGTTCTGGTCAAACGGATGAAATTTATGAAATGGTGTTGGATTCCAATGGAGACATTATCGTTTGTGGAACTATATACCAAGTTAGTCAATTCGGCGGAATACAAGTTCATACAGAAGGTGAAGGAGATATTCTAATCGCAAAACTCACGAAAGCCGGTGTGTGGGATTGGGCTGTATCTGCTGGTACTGCACTGTTTTATGACGAGTGCCGTGGAATAACAATTGATTCAAATGACAACGTCTATGGAACTGGATATATCCGTGGTGATGTTAACTTTGGAAATCATTCTGTAAGTTCGAATGGTTTTGACGGATATATTGCAAGAGTTGCACCAAATGGCACATGGGATTGGGCTAGAAAATTTGGCGGTATTGATGTTGACGTAGGGTGGGATCTTGTTGCTGATAACAATGATAATTTGTATCTCACCGGTTATTATCAGAACCTTTCAGAATTCGATACTGTACAACTAACGACTCAAGGACTCTCTGAAAGTGCACGTTTCTTTATTGCATACTATGATTTTGCAGCTAATGCCTTTACCTGGGCAAAAGATTCCTATGGCGATGGGCATGCAGTACCGTATCAAGTAGTGCTTGAACCTTCTACAAATGATGTGTATATTGCCGGATATCATACTGGGTCCGAAACATTTGGTTCTTGGCAATCCAGCCCCACATCCACATGGGCTGGATTTCTTCTCAAGTACAATGATACTGGAGGTTTCCAATGGGGCGAACACATCTACGGCACTACATGCTCCTTAGGAGTCAATTGTGGTGTATACTTCAATAATCTAGTACTGCACCCTGTTGATGGAGTCATCGTTGGAGGTAGTTTTTACTTAGATTATCGGGTAAATGGTAGTTCATATACTAGTGATGGTGATTGGGATGTTCTCATTGCCTGGTATCGCTCAAACGGTGCCAGAGAGTGGGTATATTCTGCAGGTGGAGGCTCGGATGATAGATTACAGGCATTGTCGGTAAATCCGAAGGGCGAAGTACAGTTTGGCGGTCGTCACTTCGACGACATGACCTTCTCAGGCACTCAACTCAACAAGACCACTACTACGCAAAAGTATGATGCATTTATCGCGCAAGTCGACGCTGATGGTAATTTCCAATGGGCCTTAACATTGGGTGGTCCGGACAATGATACAGTCGGTGCATTGCTTGCCTTAGATGATGGAACAATCATCTCAGGCGGAGATTTTTCTGGAACAGTATGGTTTGGCAGTTTTCCTCGTTCCGCTACTGGACAGGATATCTTTGTGTGGCAATTCCAGCATGACAAGGATGACGATGGCATTACTGATTATGTTGATAATTGTCTAAATACCGCAAATGCAGATCAACTGAATTACGATTCCGACCTCAAGGGTGATGCTTGTGATACCGATGATGACAATGATACCTTACACGATGCTTTGGATGATTGTTATCAAGGTATGATGGATTGGGACCAGAACAATTCCTCACTCGACCACGATTCTGACGGTTGTAGAGATTCAGATGAAGATGACGACGATGATTCAGATGGCGTCCTCGATATTGACGACAATTGCCCTACAGGCGTAATAGATTGGAATCCAACCAATGAAACGGACTTAGACGGTGATGGTTGCCAAGATTCAGATGAGGATACTGATGATGACGGCGATATGATACTCGATATTGACGATAATTGTCCAGTCGCTGCAAATCCAATGCAGGAGAATTATGACAATGATACTCTTGGGGATGTTTGTGATCCTGATGATGATGGCGATACCGTGGTAGACCCTCTAGACGCTTGCCCAATGGGTGCGATCAATTGGACTAGTGCACAGCAAACCGATAAGGACGGTGATGGCTGTGAAGATGAAGGTACTTCGAACGAGGATGATGACGATGATAACGATGGCATCCTTGACTTGGATGACCAATGTCCACGTGGAGAAACCGGCTGGAATTCCACCGCCTCCTCAGATAAGGATGGCGACGGGTGTCGTAACGATAACGAAGACAATGACAATGACGATGATGGCTTCATCAACGAAGTAGATCTTTGTCCTACAGGCATCACTGGTTGGGAACGCAATGGAACCAACGACAATGATGGCGATGGCTGTCTTGATCATTTAGAAGATGATGACGACGATAACGATGGATTCTCAGATGTTATGGATATTTGTCCTAATCAGGAGGGTACCGCATACCTTGGAGGAATGCGAGGTTGCCCCGATTTCGATGAAGATGGCTGGGCTGACAGCGCTGATGCTTTCTTCCAGGATGAAACTCAATGGTCAGATGGTGACGGTGATGGCTTTGGAGATAATCCAGTTGGGAATAATGCCGATGATTGTCCGTTCTTTGCAGGAAACTCGAGTGCGGACCGTGTGGGTTGTATCGATGTCGATGGCGATGGTTACTCAGACCCAGACCTAGTCTGGACCGTAATTCATGGAGCTGATGCATTTGTAGATGAGCCCACACAGTGGTTAGATACCGATGGAGATGGCTACGGAGATAACTTCGACGGCCTCGATGTGGACTATTGTACAGACAAGCCGGGCACCTCTTATCTGGACCGATTTGGTTGTCCGGATTCTGATGGTGATGGTTGGTCTAATGCCGATGCTTTCTGGAATGTAAACAAATGGGATTCACTAGGATTCGGACCGGATGTATTCCCGGATGAGGCTACACAATGGTATGATTCAGATTTCGATGGATACGGAGATAATTGGGGTGATTCTACATGGAATGATTCCCGCCAAGAAGATTGGCCTGGAGTATTCATTTTAGGTGCAATTGATGCCGACATGTGTCCTTTGGAGATCAATGAAGGTTCGATATTTGACGATGCACAACCGGGATGTATTCCCGATCCAAATTTCGGTACTGGTAGCAATAATGACAATAATGACGGAGCGGGTTCCGGTGAAGATTCAGGTTCCAGTACAATGACGATTATTGCAATCATAGCAGGAGTGGTTGTATTATCACTTGCAGGATTGATTGTGGTATTGATGAAGAAACCAAAGAAGCAAGCAGTTCGCAAGACCCCTAAGCCGCTAACCGAAATACCAGCACCAGATAGTCCCGCACCACTTCCTCCTTCTGAAGAAGTGGCGGCTGAAGATGCCACACCTTCAGATTCCAATACTGTAGATTCGTGGGAGGATTTACCAGATGGTGAATATCTTGACCCCGATGAATCAGGAACCGTCTGGTACAAGGCGACTAATGGGGACCATTGGTACCAGAATGCCGATGAAACTTGGTCAAAGTGGTCTTGAATAGTTGGCAATCTTGCAAGAATGACATTCTGGCGGCAATTGCCGGAGCAACATTCATCCCCGTATTGCCAAAACGGCATTCTATGATGCAACCTCAGGATATCGGAGTCTCTATTGTGATGACCGTCTTTTTGATTGTTGGAGTATACCAATTCTATTTCTTTACTCAAAATCATATCATCAAACCGATACGTCAATTCGATATGAAAATCGACCGGTTATTCAAATTCAAGGGCTATTGGGTCTGGTTTTATTCAGGCCTCTATTATCCAATGATTGTGTTAATTGTTCTAACACTAAATGACATGCAGCATTACACATATACCGCAATGTCATTCTTTTTCTTGCTATTTATTCAGATGGCATTCTTCAGATATTTTCCTGTAGAAACTCCACCCGAGTGGAGAGACTTTGGTGAGGAGGATGGTCTCAGTGTACGTTTTATGAAATTAGTACAGAAATATGATGATAATACAAATTGCTTCCCAAGTATGCATGTTTCAGTTGCAACTCTTGTCGCATTTCATATGTGGAACAATGTTCCAGAATTTGGTTATTGGCCGTTTGCTTTCCCAGTGATAATTGCTCTTAGCGCTCTTTGGACCAAGCAGCACTATGTCGTAGATGTAGTTGCAGGGATATTTCCCGGCTGGGTTGCTTGGGAGATCTACAAGTGGTTCATTCCATATTGAGTAATGTTTACAATACTACTCTTCATTTTGTCGAACCAACATTCATACACATATACTCGCATTGAATGGCAAAACCATGACTGAGCAAACATCTGCGGAAGTTTCAGGATTTTTGCCAGCATTGAAACAGCGCAGAGAATTTGTGAGTGCACTAGTTATTCTTGGCGTACTAGCGCTTTCGTACATCATATTGGGCAATAATATGTGGGGGGGAAATCCTTCGATTGCCTTGACAAATTTTTGTGAGAAGGTAGGAACTGGAATAATCAAAGAACCAATGAATACTTTCTCAAATCTAGCATATGTTCTTGTTGGATTAGCAATACTTTGGCAATTACCTTCCTTGCAAAAAGAGGGCGATAACCCGATGAATAGTCGCGGTGTATTCCCAGTTATCTATGCTGCAGGCTCCATCTACATCGGAGTGGGTAGCTTTGCTATGCATGGAACCAATACGAATTGGGGGGCCAATATGGATTGGAGCGGAATGCTATTTTTCATATCATTCCCAATCTACTATAATTTGAGTAGAAATTATTCCTGGACAGATAGAAAATTCATCAAGGTATTCGCATCTATTTTCGTTGTAACAGCATCACTAGATGTCCTTTCTTCGAATACAAACATTATCTTGATCAATGATTATTCAGGAACGGATGATCTTACAGTGTCTGGTATTATCAGAGATTATCTCTGGTCTTTTTACATTGGAATTTGGATTATTCAGGAAGTGAAGAATCTAACTAATAACAACTTATTGTGGATGGTTGCAATGCCAATAATTGCTTGCATCGGGCTATCAACAACCGCTCCAACAATACAAATCGTTGTTCTGAGTATCATTTTCGCGCTTTTTGCTTACGCATTGAATTACTATCAAGGCACTCTTATCTCACGTTCGCATTATCCATATTTGTGGATTGGAGTCGGCTCATATGTCCTTGGAAACATAGTTTGGCGTTATGGACGGGACGGAATGGATGCATGTATTCCAGAAGGTATGTTCCAATACCACGCGTTGTGGCATCTGCTGACTGCAGTATCAGTATATGCCTTTTACAGGTATTTCGTTTCCGAAAAAGCGCGAATGCAGAATTAATTCACCACTAATGCAGGTGTATAGATTATTTAGTGGAAGTAAATGCCAACACCATGACAAGTAGCACTATGTCGAATCTTAAGCCCGGAACCGCCGTCCTAATGGCGCTTGCACTAATCACCACAACCTTTGCAGGAATTTCTTCCGCAGAACACGAAGACCCTGCTTTTGAGTGGGCTTGGGACAATGAAGAAGGAATATTAACAATTAGTACAACACCTTTCATGAATACAACAACATTCAGTTATGATGTTACAATTTGGGATTACGATGGAACTGAGCAATTCTATGCAGAGGATGCCGATGTTCCAACAGGAGAAGTTTCAGTTACCACTAATCTCACTGATGGCTATTACATGATGGCAGTTGGAGTTTGGAACGATGAAGGGTCCAGTTGGCATGAAGAGTTTTCTATCTGTATGGGTATGGACTGTTCAGCCGCTCAAGTTGATATCACATATGACGAGATTGCCATGGTTGCTACATTACATATTGCTGATGCGGGCGAAAATGATAGTATAACCGCTTGGCTTTACAATGAGTGGGATGGTATGGAAGTTGAATTTACTAATCTCTCCGATGGATATTCAATCGACATGTCAACATATGGCGATGGATTATTTTGCCTAGAAATAGTGGCTTCCACAGATGATGGTTTCGACATTGATTATCAGGAGATTTGTTTCCAGATTGGAGAAGAACCAGTTTGGCCCAGTATGGATGCATACTATGATGACTCTAGCATGATTATGTATATTGAATTATATGACCTACCTGAAAATTCCTCTTTCACTTACGAAGCGGTTATTGTCTCAGATGAGTCCGGCCTTGAGACATTTGATAATGGCACGCTTGATTCGAACACGACTACAATCGAGTTTGATATTGATTTGATTCTTACTTCCACCGGCCAATCACATGGTATCTACTGGGCGTACATGGACATATGGGACGCTGCCGGTGACCATGTCATTGGCGATGGAACAGAATTCTGTTATGGAGACCAGACCGATTGCGAAGAAGAAGAAGAGATGTTCGTTTGCGATAATGGCAATGAAATCCCAATGTACTGGACCAATGATGGCACAGATGACTGTGGCGATAACTCTGATGAATATGACTACAATGATACATTTGTCTGCGACAATGGAGAAGAGATTCCAATGGACTATGTTAATGATGGTTGGGACGACTGTGAAGATGGTTCTGATGAGTTCGAAGAAGAGCTACCAACCGAAGAAGATTGGCTCGAATATTTTGACGCTAATGGTGACGGTGTACTTACTCTCGATGAGCTCATTAATGGTATTAATGAAGGCAACGTATTAACTGGTGAACCAGAATTGTCAGAAGACGAGGAGAATCACATTGGTATTATGTTCAATGAAGCTGACGAAAATGATGATGGCGTCCTAGAACCTGATCCTGCTTTTGAAATCGCCAACTTAATCTCCATGCTTTACAGCGATGACGGAGGAGAAGGTGACTGCCCATTCGAGGATGTAGCAGGAAGTCCTTGTGAACCTGTTGAAACTAATCCATGTTTTGCAGATCATGATTCTGCTGAATGTATGAACTATGCAATGGAATACTGTGCAACCCATGATGATCCAGCATGTGATGAAATGGGCGATGATGAACATCCATTCATCTGCGGCAATGGAGATGAAATTCCATTTGAGTGGGTAAATGATGGCGCAGAAGATTGTCCTGATGGCGCTGATGAGCAACAGTATGAAGCAGATGGAAGCGAAATGAACTGGTTTGATTGTCATGATGGAAGCGAAATTTGGATTCATCAAGTAAACGATGGAACCGATGATTGTGCCTATGGCGAAGATGAGTCACATGGTACTGATGACGGAGGCGACGATTTGGAAATCGCTTCCATGGATGTCGACATCTGGTTCGAGCAATGGGACGATTCATCAATGGAATTTGTTATGGTCCAAAGTATGGTTATTGACGATACAGAAACCATTGCATCGTATGCAATGATGGCAGACATGTTCTTCGGTAACGGTGATGGTGAAGTCACTCAAAATGAAGTTGACACTTTTGTCCTGATGATGTCCGAAGAAGCATTAGATGACTTCGATATGTCTGAAATTATGCGATTGGATGGCAATCCTGGGATGTTGGTCGATGCTTGGATGGACATTAAAGGCTTGGTTGAAGGCGACAGTGAAGTAACCATGGTAATGGGACAAGTTGTCGTTTTCGCAGCTACACCATATGCGGATTCAACTACACATACCTTCACTATCGATGACGAGGATGACTCTACTGATGATTCAGGTATGGACCCAGTTGAGGATTGTGATCTCGATAGCATTTGGATTCACAATAGTGAAACTTGGAGTGTATCCAGCATTACTGATTCAGCGAGCGCACTATCGTTCGAATATGATGAATACAATAATGCATGGTTCACAGGAGACTGTCCAGATGATAGTGAAGTAGTTACTTTCACTCTTGAAAAGCCAGATGGTGGGGAACTACCTGATGACACAGTCGATGACGATTGGGAAGATATGGATATGAATAAATTCCCAATGTGTGCTTATGCGTATGCTGCAATGATGGCAGATGACACTATGGAAGCAAGAGCTGGTATTGACACTGCTCCAGAGAGTGGAGATTACACAATTGACCTTATGGACGATGCTCGATACATGATTTATGTCGTGTGCATGGATCCCGAAGGACAGGACATGACAGTTACAATCCACAATGCGGATTTGAACCTCACCTCCACATATACCTCAACTGCTGAAGCTGAAGCAAGTCTCTTGCTTGCGGTCCCTGCAGGCTATGATGGCACCTATGTCTTCGAAGTAACTTGGACTGATGGGCACCACACCGAGTCTGGAACACTAACCGTGAATGGACTTGGCGATGGTACCGGTGGAGACTTGGTCGCAGATGGTGATGGATTCCTACCAGGATTCACAGCAGCACTTGGCATTGTAGCACTACTTGGTGCAGCAATGATTAGCAGCCGCAGAAACTAATTTTCTGCTATTGCTATTAGTGATTAGACCAACTTGGTCCAGGACCCGTGGTTCTGGTACCAGTGGTCACCGTTGCTAACTTTGAACCAGATTATCTCGTCCCGTCAAGATCGAGATAATCTGATTAGGAAGATGTGCAGTGAAACAACTTTGTATTCCGAGTTGTCACTTAACTAGTAAATATCGAGATTAATTTCGAACGTTCGTTCGTAGGTGTCGTCGTCACAATTTGGCCATGCAATTTCAAAATAGATTCTCTAATTGCCTCAATATCTCCGTATTGAACAGCCTTGCCAAGACTTTCTTCTTCGCACAATTGACCCATCGGGCAATTTGCATTTACTATACTGGGTCTTGAATACGCTGCTGCATCGAACATTTTCACCGGCAAAGCGCCTTCCATAATGTTCCCCCTTTCAGGGTCATACATTGCATACATCACTGAAATTTTCTGAATAATTCCACCCAACTCCTCTTCAGTAAAAGCGCCGAGATGAGTTGCTTCTGGAATCAAAGCCTTGATTGCAGCAGCACAAGTACCATCTCCTGCGATGATTATTGACCCATCGATTCCTTTCATTGCCAGTTGGAGGTGGAGTAAAGGTTCAATCTCTCTAATACGGCCCACATATCCTACAACCAACTTTTCTTGCGATGGGCATTCGATGGGTGCTCTACGATTAGTGACAACAGTAGATTCAATGTCATGGTTGGCAAGCCAGTTCTGGAATCCTGGTGATGAAGTTATTACAGCATCACATTTCTTTGCACGAACAAGCATTCGAGTTTTCATCCACTTTGAGGCTAGAACTCTCAAAGGCCCCCTACGTTGCATAAGTGGCCAAGTATGTGCAAGGTCATGCATGTCGAAGATTCGTTTCCCTTCAAATTTCAGTAAGAGTGTATCAGCGTCATTGCAAATTACGAAATCCGCCTTGATTTTTAGTGAACGAATAAATTTTCTTTTACCCCGTAATGTGGAAAATCCTCCACCATACGAGTACGTACCGATGTGGTAGCGTTTTATCGTGTAGCCATCAATCTCCTCCACGGCTTGATGGACTTGTTCCCGATCGAAGGCATGTATGACCACATCATGCCCTTCTTGAGCAAGCCACCGTGCGTGCCGTTGGACTCTTGGGTCGGGTGCACATGCGTTCGAAACTACTGCCGCGACCCTCGCCATGAACTCGTTTAGGGGCCGTAGGCCCAAAGGCCTTCTCCGACAACATTCATGTCCGGTACGCGCTGGGGGATAGTTGGAGGCGTGACCATGGTCGACCAGTTACCCAATCTCGGAAGAGAGATGGAGATGCTCTCTGTAATGGGCATGTCATCGATGGATGATTTGTTTTCTGACATTCCAGAAGGAGTCAGAATGGATTTCGACTTGCCACTTAGACCACCGCAGACCGAGGAAGAAATTCTCGCCGATGCTCGCCGCTTATTAGGTGCAAATGTCGCACTTGGAGAGCGTGTGAATTTCCTTGGTGCTGGATTATATCGCAATCACGTTCCTGCAGCGGTATTCCAATTAATCAACCGAGGAGAGTTCCTAACCGCATATACTCCTTATCAGCCTGAGGTTAGTCAGGGAATGCTACAAGCGATGTGGGAATTCCAGACTCTAATTAGTGAATTAGTGGGCCTGGAAGTGGCTAATCTTTCGGTTTATGACGGTTCAACTGCTGCCGCAGAGGCATTGACCTGTGCGGTTAGAATTCATGGGCGTAAAGCCACGCAAAAAGATACGATAT
>Ga0315329_10001010_pt1 | contig 11146 bp, 17 predicted proteins | sample M150032315metaG_FD_203459 | JGI IMG/M metagenome (GOLD analysis project Ga0315329, IMG submission 203459) | Ammonia-oxidizing marine archaeal communities from Monterey Bay, California, United States - M1 500m 32315 | ecosystem: Environmental > Aquatic > Marine > Coastal | place: USA: California...
TGTTTAACATATTCACATCTTTTTGGCTAATCAGACGTGCAAAAAACATTACGAGTATTTACCCTTAATTGTAGATTTAGCACCACATGCCTCACAAATAAGAAAAGATATTCTTTTTTCCTTTTCCGTTCTTGTATCAGGACTTTTGCAAGTTGGGCACATAATATAGTCATTAACGTAAATTTTGAGTAATCTGGTAAAATCGTCAGGATCTCTTCTTCCAACGAACATTGCACTATCACCTATTCGTTCAGCAGGAACAGCAAACTCTTTTGACAGATATTGTAATAGTTTTGCAGAATCTCTACGCATTATTTTTGGAAACTCAGAGAAGTTTCGTAAGTATGTTCTTTGGCCCTCCCACATCACATCTACTGGAGGAAGTTCAAATCTAGAATCAGTCTCTGCAGAATTTTTTGAATACTTACTATCTATTCGTTTAAGAAGTCCTTCATAAACCGTTTTTTTCATTAGAAAAATACTGTTTAAACTACCTATATGGGTTTAGCTAAAAAAAGAAAATGTTTTAAGGTTTACCTATTCGGAAAACATTAGTTCCACATTCTGGACAGGTTCCTTTTACTGCTGGTCGTCCATTTTTAAGTTCAGTTATTTGTGGATCTTTGATTTCTCTTTTTTCTCTACATTTTACACAATATGCTGTTGTCATTATAACAAACCACAAACAGCCTTGTATTTAGGGGGTTGCTGTAAATTTTTTTTAACTAGAAGATAGATGAATGTATTATTTTTCAATTAAAAATTTACGCTATTTAACTAATTTTGACTAAAAAATGGCTTTTTTGATTTTTTTGTCCAGAATTAAAATTAATTAAAATTTCATAATAACGATAATTTTGAAAATGTTACGTATTATAAATAACAGTTTTAGATAATTTTTGGATGGCGTCAAAAAAAGGAATTGGTTTTACGGTAATTATTCTTGTTGGTGTTGTGGCAGCGAGTTTTCTAGTTTATCTAATTCCAGAAGATACAACAATGAAATTTGTTGTGTCTGACTTTGAAAAGCATCTTGATGAAATTAAGGAAAAAAAAATACTTCTTGAAAACAGTATCCAAAATTCGTTTGAAGATATGATGGACAAAAAACTAGATCCAGTAGAATACACTGAGATCGCTGAACTTTCTTCATCACAAGTAACCTTGTTGGCAATAGAACTAGCTTCAAGTGATGCCACACAAGAATGGACTAATAGTTATGTAGCTTCTATCCAGTCATTGAAAAAACTAAATGAACAAATTGCTGAGACTATTGTTGTTGCAAACATGTTGTATACAAATGCTGATTCAGGTGATATTGATAAAATATTAGAAAAGATAAATCAGCTCAAAGAAGAATCTCTGAACCTGGTTAAAAAATCGGATAATTCCAGACCGTGAGTAAATAGACTACAAATGCTAAACTTCATACTCATAATAGTAGGAAATTGTTAAAAAGTAATTTTGTTATAAAATAGATATGTCACTAAGGGGCAAATTGGAAAATGATGTTCAATCATCTACTGCTAGTAAATTACTAGTGATTTGTGTAGACAGAGATGACGATGTAGGAGAAAAAACTGGAATTGCTACTCCTGTTGTTGGTAGAGATGCTTGTATTGAAGCAGCACAAAGACTAGCATTAGAAGATCCTGAAGATGCTGATTCTAATGCAATTTTTTCTGCGATAAAAACATATGAAGATTTGGTAAGCAAAGGATACAATGCACAAGTAATCACAGTTGCTGGCGTAACAGGTAGAGGTGTACAAGCAGATGAAAAAATCGCAGCGGAGATTAAATCAGTATTAAAGAAATTTCATGCAGATGGGTCTGTTATAGTATCTGATGGCGAAGATGATGAGATGGTTATTCCTATCATTCAAAATGTGATTCCAGTTGTATCAGTACAAAGAGTGGTCATGAAAGTTAGCAGAACAATCGAGCATTCGTATGCATTATTTGGTAAATTCCTAAAGATGGTAGTATATGATCCAAAATATTCAAAATTCTTCTTAGGTGTTCCAGGAATTTTATTACTTATTGGTGGAATTGGTGTTGTTACTGGTTACACTGCTGAAATCTTTGCTGTGTTAGTTAGTATACTTGGTGGTGCATTTTTGATCAGAGCATTTGATATTGATAAGGCGTGGTCTAGTTGGGCAAAGCCTACTCCAGAAGGATTTATTCGTCTGTTTACACTGATAACTGGTCTTATTCTGATAGCTGCATCAGTACCAGCTGGTATTGCTTCTGTTGGTGTAGAAAATATTTCCGCCGATTTAACTGCCCTTCAAATTATTACTGACAATGTTGTAGTTGGGCAATTTATTTCAGGTATGATTCCATTTTTGTGGATTGGTATTGGAACAATATTTGTAGGAATTTTATTTAACAACTGGCTAAACAGAAAATTACGACACATCAGTGATATTCTTAGAGTAATCGCACTGGTTTCTGTATATCCAACTCTATACCAATTTACAAATATCTTGATCTATGAAGAAAGTTCATTTTCCTTAATCTTACCATTAGTAGCAGGATTTGGAGTGACTGCTGCATCTGCCACCATCTTAATACGAAAATATAAGAAAAAGAAAGATATCAAATCATAACCGTAATAAAATATTCTATTTTCTTGGAATATTTTTGTAATAACACATATCTGTGCATGCGTATTCTAATTAATTGAAAAAAGGTGGTCTAACATTAGTAGTATTATAAATAAGGTGTTGAATCTGTCTGGACTTTATAGATTCTATTCTAATAAACTAGAAAAAGAAATCACCGAAGGTGACATGCCAAATCATATAGCTATAGTTCTTGATGGTAATCGTAGATGGGCAAAACGAAACTTGGTCATAGAAAAACGGGGCCACTTTAAGGGCGCTGATGCAGTTGAAAATCTTCTTGACTGGTGCGAAGAATTTGATATAAAAATTATAACATTGTATGTTCTGTCAGCTGAAAACCTGGAAAGAAAAAATGAAGAGCTGGAATATATTTACGAATTGATTAAAACTAGATTAGAAAAACTCTACAATGATCCTAGAATTCATAAAAACAAAATGCGAGTAAAGGCTATAGGTCGTATTGAATTATTGCCAGATTCTATCAGGGATGTAATAACAAGATTGGATGACGCAACAAAAGGTTATGATAATCATTTTCTAAATATTGCAATTGCATATGGTGGTCAAAATGAACTGGTTGATGCCGTTAAAAAGATTGGAAAAAAGATAAAAGAAGGAAAACTAGATGCCGAAGATATAGACAAACAAGTAATTGAGGAAAATTTGTACACTTCTTATCTTCCTCAACCATCAGCTGATATGATTTTAAGGACATCCGGTGAAAAAAGAATGAGTGGGTTCTTAATGTGGCAAAGCGCGTATAGCGAATTAGTTTTTTTGGATATTTTTTGGCCTGGTTTTAGAAAAATTGATCTTATGCGTGCAATACGTGTATTTCAGAAAAGAAAAAGACGTATAGGAAAATAACATATTGATCTAATAAAACGTGAATATTATGATAAAGGAAACATCCGCAGGTGTTGTTTTATTATGTGATACTTCAGGTAAAAATGAATTTCTTTTATTAAATTATCCTCAAGGGCACTGGGATTTTGTTAAAGGAAAAATGGAAGCAGGTGAAACCCCACATGAAACTGCAAGAAGAGAAACTGGAGAAGAAACTGGCATTTCTGATTTTAAACTGCTAGAGGGGTTTGAGGAATATGTAGAATATAATTTTAGGTTTAAAAATGAAACAGTTCATAAAAAAGTTATTTTTTTCCTAGCAAAAACAGATATGAAAAAAATTTCCATATCTCATGAACACAATGATTATCTTTGGCTAGGATATGACGATGCTTTGAAAAAAATTACATTTAGAAATGCTAAAAATGTTTTATCAAAAGCAAATAAATTCTTATCAGATATGCGCTGATAGTAACTGTTTTGTGGTATATACCGGGTCCCTTGAATTAAGAATTGTTCTTCCAACAATTAGAAAGTCACAGCCATTTGTGACTGCATGTTTTACATCTCCCCCTTGGGTTCCAATTCCAGGTGAATAAATATCAAGTTTTTTACCAGTAATTTTTTTACACTCACTAATAATTTTAGGAAAAGTTGCACCAACAATAATGCCATCTGCCTTGTTAGATACAGACCAATCCAAGAATAACTGGTATAATGATACAGTCTTAGAATTCTTTGAGAGTCTTACATTCATGTCATATGACATTTTAGCTTCAGGCGCACTCATATGACATAATGTGATTACACCTTTGTTACATCTATGTGCCGATGTAATAATTTTTTTTAGATTTGCAGGACCCATAATCGGATTTACAATTACTGCATCAAATCCAAAATCCCATAATGTTTTTGTGGTTATTAGATTTGTATTTCCTATGTCATTCAGTTTTATATCAGCGATTGTTTGTAGACCGTACTTATGTGCAGTTTTAGTTATTTTTATGATATCATTTTTTCCTAACGGTAAAAGTAGATGAAAGTTTAATTTTATTCCACATAGATAACTATGTAATGTTTTTATATTTTTGATTGTTTTTGAAACAAGTTTCTCATCTCTAATATCATAATCATTAGCGAGTATAATCCTACTATCCCTAGAGGATTGTCGGATTCTAGTTTTGAATTTGGTCATAGTTGACCAATGGATGAGTTTCCTGTAGTTTAATTATTTTGATGTAAGAGTATCCATGTTCACTAGTATTATCTACAAAAGTAGGTTGTGACCCATTAGTTGTGGTATGTCTTAGAAATGGTTCACTTGGTTCTTCATTTAATACAACATAGCAAAAAAATGAGTCTCCATCCTCATTAAAATTTAGAAAGACACCAAGAAACCATTTTCCGTTAGATGGAAATGAAAACAATGGGAATGGCGCTTCATCAAAACCATAACTAAGTTTAGCAAGACTTCCCACGTCTTCAAATTCAATAGGTTGGTATTTTTCAGTACTGGTATTAGATGATGGTTGAAGAGATTTAGGCAATGATTTAATTTTAACAATTGGAGAATAGAGTTTTGAATTATCAATAGTAGAATCTACCATTAAAGATTCTTCTTTGCCAGATTTGAATCCATAAGAGAGATAATGCCCAAAATTTTCAATCGGTGAATAATAAATTACCGGGCTTTGTTTAAGCATGTCCATTTGCACAGAAAGGACTTTTTTCCCTTGATGTTCATGAAGGAATGAAACCCTAGGTGACCTTTCTAATGCACATACTAACCTAGTAAATTCCAAAGGTGAATTCACTTGAATGTAACTTGGAAACTTGACCATGATCAATAGGATGAAATACTAAATTAAAGGTTAACCGAAAAATGACTATGCCCTAAGGTCTACAACATCATCTACAAGTGGACCAGTTCCAATAAGCGTGACAGAAACTTCAAGTTTCTCCTCAATATTTTTTATGAAAGATTTAGCGTTGTTGCTTAATTCACTCATAGATTTTACGCCTGAACATTCAGGAAATCGAACATCTAGTTTTGTTATGGCTATTTGAGTTGCACTATTCAGCATGACTGCCCTTCGTGCTAGATTGAAGTCAAATTCTGCTGCACGTCTAAGTCTTCCAGTTACTGTGCCAAATTCTGCCCAACCTTTTTTTTCTGTTTCCTCAGCACGCAATTCACCAGGCATAGGTCCAGTTCCAACACGTGTCAAGTATGCTTTAAAGACAACTAGAACTTCATCTACATTTTTTGGTCCTAACCCAATGTCTGCACATATACCTGATGCAGTTACATCCTTAGAAGTAACAAATGGATATGTACCATGCCATAATGAAAGATGAGTGCCTTGAGTTCCTTCAACTAGAACATCTTCTTTATTTTTTAACGCAGAATTAATTTCATCAGGTACATCCTTAATGTAAGAAGAAAGTGAATCAATATCTTTTGCCATTTTTAAAGTTCTCATTGCTCTTTCAGCATTTGCAGGACCAGTCCCTGAACCAGTACTTCCAATCTTTTCCTTCAATCTACCTTTAGAATCTTGTTCAAGATGGTTTTGTTCAATAATTCCACAATTATTGTCCATAAATGCTCTTCCAGAAACACCAAATTCTTGTATTTCCTTTAAAAAGACTTGAGGATTAACAACCACACCAGGTCCAATCATTACTCTAGAATTTTTATTTAAAAATCCACTAGGTAACATTCTAACTTTGTAAGTAGTGCTACCATCTTTGATAGTATGCCCAGCATTTGGTCCAGCCCCACCACGAACAACTATTGATGGATTATCTTTTTTTGCCAAATATGAGATGATTTTTCCTTTACCTTCGTCACCAAAAAAACCACCTACCACAACAATTGAGGGCATACAAAAATGCTAAAGTTTTCATCTATTTAATTCAACAACCAGTTATGATTAATACATACATCATAACACTGATTGTATTGACTGAGCCAAATTATACAGGAAACATTATTGTTATTCTAGCAAATCTACCTGATTTTCTGAGAAAACCAATTTTAAAAAAAAGAATGTCTGAATTTTACTCAATGTCTAATACTGAAAAAAATGATCTTGTAAAAAATGCCCTTGAAGCAGGACCTACAATCCCATTTCCAAATTTTGCAAAACTTTTCAAAACTTGGCTTGAAATTTTAGCTGAGGGGGGAGAAGAAGAAAGAAGAATACTATTCTCTAGTTATATTGTTGAAATATACAAATTTCCTCAAAAACTGATTGCTTTCAATCTTGATGGGATTTTAGAAATTTACCTATCTGTTGAAGATGGAAAAAAAATGGTTTTGAATAATACGTTAAAGATGATAATTGAAAGTTTGGAAGAAAAAATCAAACAAAAATTGTTGATTTTAATTCCAATTAGTGCAAAAAAAGAGTTAAAAATCTAGGCAGGTGGATCTTCTGGATTTCTATTTTCTTCATTAGTATAGTCAATAATATCTCCCTCAGGAGTTAATACACCAACAAATATCTTCTCATGTTTTTTTAGAAGTTTTCTATGATCCTTCAAAGACATATCTAACCGTAATTCATTGATTACCATAACACGGTTTTCTTTCCACTCATCCCAACATTTAGTACAACAAGGGTATGAAGCTGGGATTGGTTCTAGTTCTTCATCATCTGTAATTTTATTCTTACACTTGGTGCAGATTTGACTCATACTTGGAAAAATTAAATGCTCTTTTTATTTTTTGTGTCAATACCAATAATAGGCAACAAGATAAGCAGAAATTATGAAGATTAAATGCCCTAAATGTAAAGAAATAGCTGAGCTTACTCCTGATTTTTCATTAGTTGCTTGTAAAAAATGTGATTTTGAAATGAGCTATGGAGAATACGTTAGATATGTAGCACATGCAGATTCAACATATTCAGACATTCTTGGAGACTATGCAGGAAACACAGAGGGTGAAAAAGCTGGTACACTAGATGAGTGGGATTAGCTTGTTATCCAGTTAATCAAAAAGTAAGAAAACTTGTTCTCAAACCTTATTTAAAACAATTTATCAACAAGTGTAATTGGAATTTTTACTTGAAATTATTTTAAACTTTCTTGGACTTGTAATAGGACTTGTAATCGCTGCCATGTCATATGTGGGTTACAAAAATACCGGGAGTCCTACGTTATTCAGATTATCAATAGCTTTTTTTGCTATTGGAGTCGGCTTTGGAATATTAGCTGTAGGATATGTTATTGATGACACTATTCTTCAAGCAGGAAATATCAATCGTGGAATTTCAATCCTTGGTGTTGCCTCTCAAACAGTAGGATACTGGTTCATTGCATTTTCTCATACTATCAAAAGTTTCTTCCCTAAATCAAGATATTTTAGATCAATAGGTATAATGCCATTGTTTCTAGTATCATTTGTTTCTGTAGAGTATGTGTTACGTGCAGTTTCATTTATTTTGTTGGTGTATGGTTCAATTGAAACTATGCTATCATATTTGAATGGAAAGAAATCTGGAACACTTTTTGTTGCCATAGGTCTTGGCTTACTAGCATTGGGTGAATTTGTTGGATGGTATTCATTCGTGTTTCCAGAAACTATAATGTATTCAATCTCAATTTGTGTAAAAATTGGGGGATTAATTTCATTAGGCATTCCGATAACAAAAATCCCTCTACGTAAAATCACATTTGACGACAGTTCACAGTAAATAAAATCGTAATATCAAAAATGTATGGATGTGTCAATTTCTTTTATCCTTAAGGTATACTGAAAAAAATTCTCAAATTTATCATGATTGGTAGAAATAAGAGAATCAACGATGCATAGAACGCGAATGGAAGTAATTGGGAATATACTGTCTACAACAAGAGACTATGCTGATACTAACGAATGCACTGGTATAACACATTTGATTAGAAGTGCGAATATTTCTCATGGAAGAATCTCACTAATTCTGAATAATTTAGTATCACAAGGGCTTCTAGAGCAAGTGAATTCAGAACGGGCTTGTAGATATAAAATTAGTCCGTCAGGAAAAGAATTTCTTTTGGCATATCAAACTTTTAAAGACTTTTCTGAATATTATGGATTAACTATTTAGTTAGAATAGTTCTTAAAATCACCACGAACTTGAAAATTTCATGTAATAATCTAGATATCCAGAAGACTGTTCAAATAATTAACAAGGGAGGTATTGTGATTTTTCCCACAGATACTGTATATGGAATAGGGTGTGATCCTTACAATCAGAAGGGAGTACTTTCATTATATAAAATTAAAAAAAGAGAAAAAACAAAACCGTTTCCTGTAATTGGATACTCAAAAAAAGAATTGGAAAAGATTGCTGAATTTGATGATAAAGCAGAAAAAATTGCTGAAATGTTTTGGCCAGGTCCAATTACATTAATTTTAAAAATAAAAGATGAAAATATCAAGAAATCTCTTGGTCTTGGAAAAAAAATTGCTGTGAGAGTGCCCGATAATCAATGCATTCTATCACTTCTCAAGGAATGTAAATTACTGGTGGCTACGAGTGCAAATATTTCAGGTAACACATCACCTGTTGACCCCAATGATTGTGAAAGGAACTTGAATGGATATGACTTGTTAATTGATGGGGGAATTTTATCAGATAACGGTGAATCAACAATAGTTGAAATTGATGAAGGCGAAGTTAGGATTGTAAGAAATGGTAGTATTTCGGAAGAGGAGTTGAAAAAAATATTTTGAATTTAATTGTCACATGTGGAAGAAACCTAGAATCAGAAGCAAAGAATGAGATTAAAAAAATTATAAATGAACTTGGTGATCAAGAACTTGAAGTTTTTAATTCTGGAATGAGGGGTATTTTGACAGTTAACACAGTGATAAATCCATTAGAAGTAATAGATTATGCAAGAAATAAGATAAATGAAGAGCCATGGTTCATGCGTTATTGCCTTAGAATAATCCCAATTCAGATTGTAACGGACACAGACGTTGATAAAATAAAGCAAAATGTAATTAAATTTAAGGACTGTATTCAAAAAAATGATTCTTTTCGAATCACGGTTGAAAAGAGGAATTCGGTAATATCAACCAAGGAGATCATTACAGAAATTGCAAAAGCATTACCCAATAAAGTTTCGTTGGAAAAACCTACTTGGACAATATTAATTGAAGTTCTTGGGGAAAAAACTGGAATATCGATTTTAAAAAATGATGTCTTGTTTAGTTTAGAAAGATCTAAGCGTAATCTAGAATAACACAGCGGCTTTTTCTACAAGTATATCTTCTAATGGATTACTTGATGAAAGAACAGACATTTGTTTTTTAGATATTTTAAATTGTTTTTTCAGAAATTCGTGATTGTTTCTTGCAAGCGGTCTTGGGTTAATATATGATATAAGATCAGAATTTAGCTTATCCAAAGTTGATTTTTTCCCTGTTGCAATTATTACAAAATCATTTTTTGGTTTTCGACCAGCAATCTTAATTGCATGAGATATTTGTGTGGTGCAAGCAAATCTCAATAATATATCAGTTTCAATTTTTTTTGAAAGTAATGTTTCATTTTTTTGTGCATAAAGAGACAGTGCAAGTATTTTTTTTATGTGGTTTACATCAAGGATGAACCTAGGATTTATTGCCTGTATGATTAGGTATGGATATTTTTCCCTTAATTTATTTAAAAATTCAACGTCAAGTTCCCTGTCAATTATTATATCAAAAACTTCAACATTTGAACCCATTGCAGAAAATTGTATTCTAGTAGCAGACCCTCCGTGAATAATTGGAATGACACTGATAACATCATTGTCTTTTAATTTAGTATCTAATCCATCTAAGGCAGAAGAATCTATCCCATTTACTGCTATAAGCAAATTTGCTATATCAAATTTTATAGTATTTTCTGGTTTTATTTCGATCAAATGATTAATCAATTCAGATAATGTTAAAATATTTTTTTCAAGCAACATAGTATCAGTAGAAAATGATTTTTTTGCGCCACCCAACAGTTTTACGGTAATCAATGTAAATACTACATATTACCTCAAAATTAATCTATAATTTCAATATTCAAAAATTAGCCAACTATAGTTGTTTTAATGAGATTTTTATGATTATGTTTAAACTTGCTGTGTATCGCTAACTTTCCAATTTTTTTTCATCAAAAATTACTTCTTTATTACCTGCAATACGTTTAGCTTTTTCTATTTTCATTTTAAATTCATTTTTTATGAATCTTGTAATATAACCAGCCAACTTATTTTTTAGTGTTTTAGAAGTAATTGTGCATACATTATTGAGTTCCTGTTTATTTTTGACAAAATCAATTCCAAATTTTTCTTTGTGATCTTGTAAAACTTTCATTGAAAGCATCTTTATTCTGTCCACTAAACTGAGAAATTTGCTCGGTATTTTATACCTATAGCATAAGAAATTGTTTAGAATTTTGTTCTAATACGCTGCACAAATCATCATAATTCATATGCAAAACCTTAGATGCACAAAAAACAACACTTGGGATAAAGTCTATTTGAGTAATTTTATTATTAAAACATCTGGAAAACCTTACTGGCCCATCAGTTTCTACCAGAATCTTATTTTTGTCTGTTTTAGACAGCAGAACTTGTTTATCTTTTGAGTACACCATAACTGGGCCAAAGGAAACATAACATTCTAAATCCATT
>Ga0315329_10001014_pt1 | contig 11121 bp, 8 predicted proteins | sample M150032315metaG_FD_203459 | JGI IMG/M metagenome (GOLD analysis project Ga0315329, IMG submission 203459) | Ammonia-oxidizing marine archaeal communities from Monterey Bay, California, United States - M1 500m 32315 | ecosystem: Environmental > Aquatic > Marine > Coastal | place: USA: California...
ATGGGTATGACCCAGATATCGGCGGTATAAGTCGTTGGGAAATTGATAATGCACCTACTTGGCTTTCAATGGAAAATGACAGTATCATTGGTACACCACTGGAAGGCGATCTAGATACCAGTTTTCTGCTAATTTATTCTGATACATATTTTTTCGACACACTTGAGGTAGGAATTTTTGTCACACCTGTAAATGACCCGCCCGAGATAATATCTGTTGATTCTATTATTGTTAACGAACCAGAATATTACGTTTACAATGCATTTGCTGAAGATCCAGAAGATTCTAGCCTTGCTTGGATATTTAGCGGGTTACCATCTTGGATGAGTGCAGCAGGAGACAGTTCATTTGGTTCACCAAATGAAGGGGCTCCTGATACAAGTTTTACAATCATGGTAACAGATGGTGAATATTGGGACAGTTCCTCAGTTTTTGTGGAAGTTATTCCATTTGATGATCGTCCAGTTATTACATCATCAGATTCATTATTAGCAATTGAAGATGAATTTGTAACCTTTAATTTTGGGGGATATGATCCGGAAGGATTACCCCTTTCGTGGTCTGTGAACCACTTACCAAGTTGGTTATCTATGGAAGGCGAAGACGTTTATGGAATTCCATCCGAAGGTGATCTTGACACATTATTTACACTTATTGCTTCGGATGGCTTATTTAATGATTCATTGATAATTGGTGTATATGTTACTCCGGTAAATGATGCCCCGCATATAACGTCGCATAATATTGACACTGCTTATGTGGATGAATATTTTGTTTATTACCCTTTCGCAACCGATCCGGAAGATTCTACCCTAATTTGGGAATTATTATCAGCGCCCCAGTGGATGATAATTGCTGGGGACAGTGTATATGGATTAGTAACTAGTGGTAGTGATTATTCCACATTTACAATCCTTGTTTCAGATGGTAATCTTACAGATACATTGGATGTCATACTTGAGATCATTGATATCAATTATCCGCCGGAAATTTCCTTTGCGCAACTTGTTGGCGAATACCATAATGATATAGAACTTACTTTTCATTTATATGATTTTGACAATGATGACCTTGACTACGATATTAGTTTTACTTCTGATGGTATAAACTGGAATAACGCCACAGTTAGTGAAGAGGGTGGTACCGCTGGACAGGATACGATGATGGTAACATGGCATTCTATGATAGATCTTGCAGGAATATATAATTCAAACGTCCAATTGAAGATTATTGCTTATGACCTCGATACTGATACATTGCAAATACCAGATGATACATCTTCAATATTCATCTCGGACCTCTTTGCACTTGATAATCATATTGGTTCATTGAGTGTTTCAATGGCAGAAACAATGGATGAATATTTTGATAATATCGCTTTAACCTATGCGATTGAGGATACAACCGGAGATCCCTATGAGATCAATATGAGTTACTCACTTGATAATGGAAATTCCTGGTTGCCTGCTACACTTCAGGGCAATTTAATTGATATAGGTATCACAGATTATCTTGACTCACTCACTTGGATATCTGCTGAGGATCTAGTTAGTATAGATACAACCATATTATTGGAAGTATCAATGTCAGATGGCTGGCAATCTTCTGTATCAAATCAGATAGCTATTCATTTCGATAACCAAGTCTTACCGTTATTAACAACTATTCAACCTGACACCGGTCAATATTTGTACTGGTATGATCAGATTACCCTTACGTTTACCGGTCAAATGGATCTTGAATCTTATACGGATGGCGTAATGCTTGAAAGTAACCATCGCGGTGTAATCGAATACGATGCAGAATTCATTCAAGATAATGAAATAGCTCATTTGATAATCACTCCATTAGAGAATTTCTACTCTGATGAACAAATACAAATATCAATTAACCAACAGTTGCGTGATGTATGGAATAATTCATTTGACGGCAATGGTAATGGTGATCCCGATGGGGTAGCAGATGCAGATACAATCCTATTTTCTATAAATCTGTTAGGAGATTATGATAGATCCAGCCTAGTTGATTTTGAGGATCTTGTTGCTTTGCAGCAGAGTTGGTGGGATGAAACTGTGAACCCGGCGGACGAAATTGGTCCTGCTGCAGGTACACCACCTTTTATGCAGATCCAACCTGATTCAAAAATGGATTTCGAAGATCTAATGGTATTTGTTCAGATGTGGAACTGGTCTAATGGTTTTGATTATGATGGAGATAGAATTGCCATGAGTAGGCAGGTTAAAGAGAATTATACCACACTCTCAGCCAGTTATCCGCCACCACAAGTTGCTGGTGATATGGAAGAATTATATTTATATATAGATTTAGATTCAATTCAGGTAGTTGGGGCCTTGGGTTTGGAATTATCCTATGATCCAGAAACAATTGATTTTGTAGATCAATCATCGCGATTTGATCAGCACTGGACAAAATTATCCTACCATGATTCAGCAAGTCACCGCATAGTTATCCACTTGGCAGACTTGGATCAGGAAATACGTATTCAGCCAATAAATAAGCAGGTCAAAATAAAGTTCCGCAGGTTAAAGGATACAGATACTGAAGTTATTTGGGGAATTGATCTTCGGGATCGTGCTGGAAAAACCCGGGAAGTTTTCACTCAATCTTACAAATTTAGTACAACAGCACCAATGCCTGAACAATATGCGCTTCATCAGAATTATCCAAATCCGTTTAATCCGAGTACAACCATCCGCTACGACTTGCCGGAGGATAGTCATATTCGTATTGCGATCTACAATATTTTGGGACAGGAAATTCGAGTTCTCGCAGATGGATTAGAACCAGCAGGTTTCAGATCAATCCGCTGGTATGGGAAAGATAATTTCAATCGCAATGTTAGTGCTGGTATGTATCTTTTACTCATGAAATCAAAGAATTTAACGCTGACAAGAAAATTGATCCTTTTGAAGTAGGCATAATCAGCTCTTCTGACTTTTTCCCTACTATAGTAATTTCACTAAGCTATTATGACAAATTCACGTGGTAATATATTATGGGTTGATGATGAGATAGATCATCTCAAACCACATATTCTTTTTTTAGAGGATAAGGGATTTAATATTAGTTTGGTAACTAATGGACCAGATGCGATTGCATTGGTTAAGGATGAAACATTTCATCTGGTTCTTATGGACCAATTTATGCCTGGCCAGGATGGTATAGAAACAGTCCGTCAGTTATATGAGTTGCGTCCTAATCTGCCTGTAATCATGATTACTAAAAGTGAAGAAGAATGGCTCATGGATGAAGCTATTTCGCAAAAGTTAGCGCAGTTTCTGATCAAACCAGTAAATCCTACCCAGATATTTATGGCCTGTAAACAAGTCTTGGAAGATACGAAAATCCGTGAGGAAAAAGTAACAAGCGGATACTTGAAAGAATTTCAGCTTATTGAGGGCAGGTTGCAAGAGGATCTACAGGCTGACGAATGGTGGGATATATATAATAGATTATCTAAATGGCAACTCAACTTTGATGAACATAAGGACATAGGGTTGGGTAAAATACTTGCTGAACAAATTCATACCTGTAATCGCGAATTTGTAAAATTCGTTGACAAAAATTATTGTAATTGGGTCAACAGTCCTGACCGTCCAAACCTATCGGTAGATGTAGTACCTAAATTTGTAATACCTAATTTGAAAAAGGATAAAAAAGTTTGTCTTATTGTGGTTGATGCTCTACGGCATGATCAATTTCTAACCATTCTACCTGAAATAGGACAATTTTTCAACATGGATATTGGTTACCATATGTCATTATTACCCTCGGCAACGCCATTTAGTCGCAATGCGATCTTTTCGGGATTATTCACCGATGAATTCTGTCAAAAGTACCCTCAGCAATTGGAATTGATGAAGTCTGAAGCTTCCAGTTTAAATAAATATGAATCGTTATTTTTGGAAGATCAATTAAAGAGAAATCAGTTGGAAAATAAAAATGTGATTTACCATAAGATAAATGTTGTCGAAGAAGGACACCGTTTTCAAAAACATCTAACTGATTATAAACAATCAGACTTAATGGCCATTGTAGTGAACTTTGTTGATATGCTAGCGCATAAGCGCTCCGAATCTGATGTTTTGAAAGAAATGGTGCCTGATGAATCAGGATATCGTTTTGCGGTACGTACCTGGTTTGAGAACTCATGGTTATATCGTACCCTACGTGAATTGAGTGAAAGTGACTTTACAGTGATTATTACCAGCGATCATGGTACTGTTCGCGTTCAGCGTGGCGTATTGGTTGGTGCAGATCGAGAAACTTCCAGTGGTGTTCGCTATAAATATGGTCGAAACTTGAATTCCAATGAAAAAAATACACTGATAATTCGTAAATCATCAGATTACCGGTTACCCGAATTGGTCCATCAGACCAATTATCTTGTGGCTAAAGATGATGTATTTTTTCTTTATCCAAATCAACAACATCGCTACCAGGGGAAGCTTAAAGGAAGTTTCCAGCATGGAGGCATATCCATGGAAGAGATCATGGTTCCAGTAGTTACCATGAGAGGCTATTAATGTCACCCAGTGAATATCGATGTACCTCTGTCACTGAAACACAGTCTATTGCCGCAAATCTTGCGAATTCTTTACCAGTAGGTGTAGTAATCGCCCTTATAGGAAACCTTGGATCTGGTAAAACTACATTTACTCAAGGTTTTGCTAAAGGCCTTGGAATAAGTGAACATGTTGGGTCACCTACATTCAAATTAGTTAGTGAATACGATGGTAAAAGGGGGAAACTAATCCACGTAGATGCTTATCGTCTAAAAGGAATCGAAGATTTTTTGAATATAGGAGGTGAAGATATCTTAGGAGACCCCAGAGCAATAATTCTTATCGAATGGGGAGATAAGCTTGAGTCAATCTTACCACCGGATGCAATGCGAATTTTTTTTAAGAGAGTATTGGATGTGGAAAATGAAAGAGTGATTTCCATAAAGGGATTAAAAACATGAAAATTTTGGCGATTGAAACAGCTACTGAAATTTGTGGAGTATCGTATATTGAAGATGATAATGTAATTGCCACAGTAGAGAAAAATATTCCCAGGCAACATGCAAAATCATTACCATTATTTTATGAAAAACTTGTTATCGAAACAGGATTAAAATTGTCTGATTTAGATGGAATTGCGATCTCAATTGGGCCAGGATCATTCACTGGGTTACGGATCGGTTTAAGTTACAGTAAAGGACTGGCTTTTGGTCAAGGCCTTCCATTAATTCCTGTGCCAACTTTAAAGGCATTAATGGATTCTGGCGGTGAATATTCAGGATCGGGCTTAGTGTTATTATATTCCCACAGGGATATTGTATATGCACAAAAATTTTTTTGTGAAAATGGTCAAGTTACACAAAATGATCCAAGTCCGTATCAATGGAAAGATATCGAGCAGAATGTTAAAAAAATGGATCATGTAGTTCATTGGGGTTGTAATCAATTTATAGATGATTTGAAACATATCAAGGAAGGGAATCCATCGGCTGAGATTGTTTCTATATTAGCCCACCAACATTTTGATGAATGGGTAATCTATAAACCGTACGATCTCGTACCGAACTATATTTCACCATTTGAAGTTGGAAAGAGGAAACATTGATCCGTATTGCCACATTGGATGATCTTGCAGACATCTTATCAATTGAAAATAAAGTCTTTAACAATCCTTGGTCAAAAGAACAACTGAGTTGGGAATTAAATCATCAATCTGTGGCAGATAATCATGTAATGATAGCCAGAGGTAATATGATTGGATATTTATTTTCTCATGTAGTTGATGATGATGTACAAATACTGAACATTGCCATAGATATTCCATTCCAGCACAGAGGTTATGGTAAGCAATTGTTATCATATTTTCTCGATCAGTTTAATGAAGATAGTAGTATTCATTTGGAAGTAAGAAAAAGTAACTTTCCTGCCATTAATCTTTACCTGAAATTCAGGTTTCATGAAGCGGGGACTCGAAAAGGATATTATTCAGATGGTGAAGATGCAATAATTATGCAAAGATATAGTCTTATCCATGGCTTGGTTTAAAAGAGAGAAACAAAAGATTAAGCCCGTTGTAAAGAAGGGCGTCCCTGATGGTCTATGGGTAAAATGTCCAACATGTTCTGAATTCCTCTATAAGCCTGAATTAGAAAAATCTCTATCTGTATGCCGTCACTGCAGCCATCATTTTCGTGTCGATCCCTCAACCTATCTTAGTTTGTTACTTGATAACGGGTCTTCGAAAGAATTATTTACTAAACTTCAATCTAAAGACCTACTGCAGTTTAAAGCGGGGAAAAAATATAAGGACCAACTTGTTGCAGCAATAAAGAAGACAGGTCAAAAAGATGCGATAAATTGCTATCAAGGTAAGATTGAAGAAAAGGATGTTGCCTTAGGGATCATGAATTTTTCGTTTATTGGCGGTAGTATGGGGTCAGTAGTTGGAGAAAAAGTAGCTAGATTGATCGATTTCGCTCATGAAAATAACCTGCCACTAATATTAATATGCGCTTCTGGTGGCGCGCGCATGCAGGAAGGGGCCATATCATTGATGCAGTTAGCAAAAACAAGCTCAAAACTGGCACAATTTTCAGAAGGTGGTGGACTATATATACCAATCCTCACAGATCCAACAACAGGTGGCGTTACGGCAAGTTACGGAATGCTTGGAGATATAATTTTGGCTGAACCAGGTGCACTTATTGGCTTTGCTGGACCACGGGTAATTAAGCAAACTATTGGTCAGGATCTCCCTGAAGGTTTTCAACGTACGGAATTTCTCAAGGAAAAAGGTTTTGTGGACCATATCATCACCAGGGACAAAATGAAAGCCACCCTATATAGTTTAATTTCTATGTTAAAATGAGAAAACGGCCGTCTATTCTCGTAACTAACGATGATGGTATTCACGCACCGGGGATCTATGCACTTTGGGAAGCAATGCAAGAAATGGGTGATGTTACTGTTATGGCACCGAATACTGAGAAAAGCGCAGTCGGCCATGCTGTCACTATTTCTGATCCAATTCGTATAGAACCTATTACGAGGCACGGCGATTTTGAAGGTTATGCTGTTAATGGTACACCTGCAGATTGTGTAAAGATCGCTGTTGGTTCTTTTCTGGAAGTGAAACCGGATATTGTAGTGTCTGGTATAAATGCAGGAGCCAATGTAGGGTCCAATATATTGTACTCTGGCACAGTTTCTGCGGCGGCGGAAGGTATTATGTTGGGTATTCCATCAATAGCCTTAAGCATTAATACCTTTAAATCTGATTATTACGATTTGGCTAAGTCTGTTGCCCAAACTATGATGAAAAAAGTATTGCACAACGGTTTACCAAAAGGAACCTTACTTAATGTGAACGTGCCCAAATGCAGTGCCTCTGAATGTAGCGGCTATAAAATCACCCGTCAGGGGGGTGAATATTTTCTTGATAAGCTTGAAAAAAGGGAAGATCCACGTGGTCGTCAATATTTCTGGATGGGAGGTAAAATAATAAATAATGATAAATCTGCTGATCAGGATGGCAATGCATTAGCTAATAACTGGATTAGTATCACACCAATTCAATATAAATTAACAGACAATTCATTTTTAGACACTCTTAGTGATTGGGGCTTCGAATGAGTGGATTAAAAAAAGGCGGTGTGATCATAATTGATTTCGGTTCACAATATACTCAACTAATTGCCAGGAAGATCAGGGAACAGAATGTTTTTTCAAAGATCCTTCCTCACGAATCAAGCCTTGCTACTATCATGGCACACGAGCCAAGAGCAATCATTCTTTCTGGTGGTCCATCCAGCGTTTATGAGAAAAATGCTCCCAGTTATGATAAAGAAATTCTTGATTTAGATTTACCAATACTTGGCATTTGCTACGGTTTGCACATATTGGCTCTGCATCATGGCGGCTGTGTTGAGTCAACAGGTAAAGGAGAATATGGTTTTGCTAATATTTCAGTAAAGGGGAGTTCGCAATTACTGAATTCCGTATCAAATAATTCCCAGGTATGGATGTCGCACATGGATCGGGTTACGAAAATTCCGGATGGTTGGTCTGTTATTGCTGAATCTTCGAATAATGTGGCGGCGGCTATAGCTAGTGTGGATTCAAAAAGATTAGCTACACAATTTCATCCAGAGGTTTCCCATACAAAATATGGCCACCAAATACTGAAAAATTTCTTGTTTGACATTTCCAATTGTGAACCTGGTTGGACAGCGGGAAATTTTATCCAAGATCAGATAGATATAATCAGAGATCGTGTTGGTGACCGCAGTGTTCTTATAGGGGTCAGCGGTGGGGTTGATTCCTCAGTTGTGGCTGCTATTATGCACAAAGCAATTGGTGATCAAACCAGAGCTGTTTTGATTGATCATGGATTATTGCGGAAAAATGAAGCAGAAGAATGCGTTCATGCATTACAGGATGGCCTGGGCGTAAATATTCACCTTGAAAATGAATCGGATAAATTTTTACAAAAACTAGCTGGCGTGACAGATCCGGAAGAGAAACGCAAGGTTATTGGGAATCAATTTATTTATTCATTTGAAAGAGTAGCATCAAAATTTGGTAACATGGATTATTTGGCTCAAGGAACTCTATATCCTGATGTAATCGAAAGCGGTGTTAATCAGGGCAATGCAGCACATGTTATCAAGAGCCATCACAATGTAGGTGGCTTGCCGGATGATATGGAATTTGAGTTAATTGAACCATTACGAGAATTATTCAAAGATGAAGTTCGAAATGTAGGGAAAGAATTGGGTTTGCCTGATAAACTGATTAATCGGCATCCATTTCCTGGCCCCGGCCTTGGTGTTCGTATAATTGGGGAGATTACTCAAGAAAGAATTGCTATTTTACAGGAAGCGGATGATATTTATATAACAATCCTTCATGAAGAAGGATTGTATGATGAGATCTGGCAGGCCTTTGCCATACTTATACCAGTTCAAACGGTTGGTGTAATGGGGGACCAAAGAACCTATGAGAATTTACTAGGTATACGGGCAGTAACGAGTACCGATGGCATGACTGCTGATTGGTATCGTTTTCCACCAGAAGTATTATCAAAGATTTCTAATAAAATTGTCAATTCTGTCAAGGGTATCAACCGGGTTACATATGATGTCACATCCAAACCCCCTGGTACCATTGAATGGGAATAAATCTTTTTTTTATATATATTTGTGAATTCAAACGTTAATTACAGTTATAAACAGGAAAAAATATGTGTGGAATAGTTGGATACTATGGTACTAAAGATGCGGTTCCGTTACTGTTGAAGGGTCTAAAACGCCTTGAATATAGGGGCTATGACTCCGCAGGTCTAGCCTTGCTTGCTGACACTAGTATCGAGATTATGAAAAAGGCTGGTAAGGTTATTGATCTGGAACGGGTTGTGGATGATTCCGTATTGAGAGGAACAATAGGGATAGGCCATACCCGTTGGGCAACCCATGGTGAACCAAATGATACCAACGCCCATCCACATTTGGATCAGACTGAAAATTTTGCTCTTATCCATAACGGCATCATTGAAAATTATTCATCCATTAAAACTTATTTAGAGCTAAAAGGTGTCCAATTTAGTACTGAAACTGACACGGAGGTCTTGGTTCAGTTAATTTCCTTTATTTATTATAAAAATGGTAAATCGTTTGAAAAAGCTGTCTGCAAGGCGCTTAAACGAGTGGTTGGAACTTATGGTATTATCGTTTTGTGCGCTGATGAACCGCAAAAGATGATAGCTGCCAGACACGGGAGCCCTTTGGTGATGGGTGTAAATTCTGGCGAGTATTTTATTGCCAGCGATGCATCACCAATCGTGGATCACACTAGGGAAGTTATATATCTGGAAGAGAATGAATATGTGCTCATTGATGAGAGTGGGCATCGGGTAAAACGCTTGGATGATGAAAAAGAATTAAACAAGCCAACCTCGCGAATTGATTTCACCATTGAAGAAATTGAGAAGGGGAATTACCCTCATTTTATGTTGAAAGAAATTTACGATCAGGAACATACCATAACCGATACAATGCGTGGCCGGTTGCGTCTTGATGAAGGTTCGGTACATTTGGGCGGTATTCAAGATCATTTATTGCGCATTGAGAGTGCCCGACATATTTATATCACTGCTTGTGGAACCTCATGGCACGCAGGAATGATCGGTAAATATTTACTGGAAGAATTTGCAGGTATTCCAGTACATCTAGAATATGCGTCAGAATTTAGGTATCGCGATCCGGTCGTAGATGGTAGGTCAATTATTATTGCTATTTCTCAGTCTGGTGAGACTGCGGATACAGTTGCTGCTCTGAAAAAAGCCAAGGATATGGGTGCCCTAACAATGGGTATATGTAACGTCGTAGGTAGCACCGTTTCGCGGGAAACGGATTGTGGTATTTACACCCATGCAGGTCCAGAGATCGGTGTGGCATCTACTAAAGCATTCACTGCTCAGGTTTCCGTACTTTTTATGTTGGCACTACACTTTGGAAGGAAAAATAAATTAAATAAAGCAAGTGGCCTAAAAATAGCTAAATCTTTAGCGGAAATTGGGCCGTTTGTAAAAAATATTATTTCAAATACGGAATCAATTGAAACTATAGCAAAGAATACAGTCGAAGCAGATAATTTTCTTTATTTGGGTCGTGGTATGGGTTTCCCCGTAGCACTTGAAGGCGCGTTAAAGTTGAAGGAGATATCCTATATACATGCCGAGGGCTACCCAGCAGCGGAAATGAAGCATGGACCAATAGCGCTCATAGATGAAAAAATGCCGGTCGTATTTCTTGCCCCGCATGATAAAACATTTGAAAAAGTGGTTTCAAATATACAGGAAGTAAAAGCACGGAAGGGTCAGGTTATAACTGTTACAGATAAGGTCACAAAAGAGTTGGAAAAACTTTCGGACTACATAATCGAGGTCCCCACTCCTAATTTATTGATATTCCCTATTTTATCCGTTATCCCCCTACAACTATTGGCCTACCATTTGGCGGTATTAAGAGGCTGTGATGTTGATATGCCAAGGAATCTTGCGAAATCAGTTACAGTAGAATAAATCTAAAAATATAAA
>Ga0315329_10001022_pt1 | contig 11082 bp, 8 predicted proteins | sample M150032315metaG_FD_203459 | JGI IMG/M metagenome (GOLD analysis project Ga0315329, IMG submission 203459) | Ammonia-oxidizing marine archaeal communities from Monterey Bay, California, United States - M1 500m 32315 | ecosystem: Environmental > Aquatic > Marine > Coastal | place: USA: California...
CCGGCATTTTTTCATTAATTTTTCTACTTGATTCAATAATACTAAGATTTGAACCTAATCGTTTTGCAGTGTTAAGAAGTTGATATGAGTTAATTGGTAAACACGGACCACCAACTCCTGCACCAGGATAATGTACTTGGAAATTATATTTCTTTTTTGCAGCTTCAAGAACTTTGTTAGTATCTATTCCTAATTTTTCAAACACTAATGATAATTCACTTACAAACGCAATATTGACATCACGAAAGACATTTGTTGTGAGTTTGACTGCATTTGCAGTTTTACAATTAGGCATTTCAATAAGTTCAACTGAAAAAACAAAATCATAAATTTTTTTAATAATTTTTGTAATGTTATCATTTATTCCCCCTACTAGTCTAGGTAGATTAGTGAAATCATGTAAAATTTCTCCAGGATTAGCATTTTCAGGACATACACCAATAAAGAAATTTTTTTCTATCTCTAATCTTTCAGAATTTGAGATTATTGAAACCATTTCATCTTCAACAAAACCAGGTTCAATAGTACTTTCAACTATCACTAAGGAGTTTGGAGATAAAATTTCTGCAAGTTTTGTTGCAACATTTCTCAATGCAGAATAATCTGGTATATTATTTTCATCCATAGGAGTAGGCAGTGATAAGATAATCAGATCAGAATTTGGAACAGCGTCTGAAATATTTGTAGTAACAGAAAATTTCTTATTTTTGATTACATCATCAAATATCACATCATAGCCAGGTTCGTCTTTTAGAGGAAATTTTCCAAGGTTGATGGTTTCAACCAAATTTTCATTAATATCAACTCCAATAGTCTCTAATCCGGATTTAGCAAAAGATAATGCGGTAGGAAGACCGATTCTACCTATACCAATAACACACACACGAAGTGATTTTGAATCTAATGATTCAACTACTTTTTCAATATTATTCATATTAATTTTTAAATTGGACATAATATCACGAATTCTTGTATTTTGAACTTATTTTTGCCTATTATAATTTTGTAATCATAGCTATTATTCCAAAATGTTAAAAACTTGGTAATTGGACTAAGAATGGATTTTTGTGACTAAAGTTGTAATTACGGCAGCGGGTAAAGGTACAAGACTATTACCATTTACAAAAGAGATGCCAAAAGAGATGATGCCTATTTTTTCAAATGTTTTTACGAACAAAAAAGTGGTTTTACCTATTTTACAATATATCTATGAACAGCTATATTCAATGAATTTCAGAGATTATTGTTTTGTTGTTGGTCGTGAAAAGAGATCAATAGAGGATCATTTTACACCACATGAAACATACTTGAAAGAATTATCAGGTGATTATAGGAAATTTATGAGAAAATTTTATGAAAAATTAGAAAATTCGCATTTAGTCTGGATTAATCAAAATAGACCATTAGGATTTGGTGATGCAGTTAAACGTGCAGAGAGATATGTTGGAAAAGAGGATTTTATAGTTCATGCAGGAGATGTAGCAATACTTAGTAATACAAAACATCCCATAGCACGCTTAATTGAAACTTCAAAGAAAAATCAAGATGTAAAAGCAATATTACTTTGTAAAGAAGTAAAAGATTTTCAAAGATATGGAGTTCCAACAGTCACTAAAATATCATCAAATTTATTTTCTGTAAATGAAGTTATAGAAAAACCTCAAAAACCAAAATCTAATTTAGGAATATTGCCATTATACTATTTTAAATCAGATATATTTTCAAGTTTAAAAAAAATAAAACTAGGTAAAGGAAAAGAATTCCAATTAACTGATGCAATTCAAGATTTAATTGATAAAAAAGAGAAAGTTCTTGCAATTTCCTTAAACAATAAGGAAGAAGAAGTTGATGTAGGAAATGTGAACTCGTACAAAAATGCACAAGACATTACATTTAGGAAAGCATAATTAATAAAAATTAAGTGATGATAAAATGAAGATAGCAATAGTTGGACTAGGTTTTGTTGGATTATCTCTGACTAGTGTATTATCTGCAAAAGGACTTCAAGTCGTTGGAATAGATATAGACAAAGATAAATGTAAAAAAATTTCTCATGGGATAGCACCATTTTTTGAAAAAGATTTAGAAAAAACATTAAGAAATGGATTGAAAAAACAATTAGAAATCAACGACGATATATCTTTGATAGACGACTGTGATTACATTTTTGTTACAGTAGGAACACCGCAAAAATCTGATGGTTCAATAGAATTATCAATAATCAAAAGAGTTGTCAGTGCAATTGGACAGAATCTAAAGAAAAATCATAAGAATCCAATTATTTTTATTAAAAGTACAGTCATTCCTGGCACCATGCAAAATACAATTTTACCAATTTTAGAGAATAAATCTGGGAAGAAAGCTGGAAAAGATTTTGGGCTGATATCAAACCCAGAATTTCTTCAAGAAAGTAGTGCAATAAAAGATACAAAATTTCCTCATGTAGTTGTACTGGGTGGTTATGAAACAAAATACATGAAAAAAGCCAAGAAATTCTTTTCAAAACTACATCCTAAGGTACCAATAATCATTACAAATCATCATACCGCTGAAATGATAAAATATGCAAATAATTCATTTCTTGCAACAAAAATTAGTTTTATCAATCAATTATCAAATATTTGCCAAAACATTCCAGGAGCTAATATTGATGATATCGCAAAAACAATTGGGTTAGATCCTAGAATTGGAAAGTTATTTCTTAATGCAGGACCAGGATATGGGGGCTCGTGTCTTCCAAAAGATATGAAAGCTCTGATAAATTTTGCAGAAAAAATAGGAATTAGACCAACATTTCTGAATGAAGTTGAAAAAACAAATGAAAATCAGTGCATAAATATAATTTCTTTGATAGAGAGAAAAATAGGCAATGTCAATAAAAAAAGAATTACAGTTTTGGGAACTTCGTTCAAACCAGAAACTGATGACGTTAGAGATTCAATATCTATTAAATTAATAAAAAAACTTGTAAAAAAAGGAGCAATAATTACAATTCATGATCCAAAAGCGATTGAAAATACTAGGAAAATATTTTTGAAAAAGATTGAATATAAAAAATCAATTATTGATTCTTTAGCTAAATCGCAGTGTGCAATAATTATGACCCAATGGAAAGAATACTCAAAAATAACTAATAGTACAATAAAAAAAATGGATAGAAAAATCATTATAGATTCAAGGAGAGTTTTGGTAGAGAAGGACATTGATGCAGATTATCAAGCAATAGGAATTGGAAATAATAAATGAAAATGACTTGTATTCTTTGTAACGGAATACTAGATGAATACTCAAAGGAATCTAATCTTGATTTGTCAATAAATCATTGTAAAAATTGCAATCTATACATTAGTGGAAATACAAAGCAGGAAGTTATCGAAAAAGTTTCTGAACTGTATAAAGGAGATTATTGGAATGAACATAATTCGGAGACATCAATTAATTCAGAATATACAGATACGGATTCACAAGGGAAAAGAAGGAATTGGGTTTCACAGTTTTTGTATACAAAACAATACATTACTGGAAAAACTCTTTTAGAGATTGGTGTAGGTGCAGGCCAATCTATTCTTTGGTTTGAAGAAGAGGGATTTGATGTATCAGGAATAGAACCTGATGGAAGAAATGTTTCGATGATAAATAAAGTACTAAAAAGAGGAAAAGTTGCTGAGACGTCAGTTGAAGAATTCTCAAGTGATAAAGTCTTTGATGTAATTTGGATGTCTCATGTACTAGAACATCTAATAGAACCAGTTAGATTCCTTAAAAAAATAAGAAATAATTTAAAAAAGAATGGTATATTTTTTATCGAAGTTCCAAATTGTGAATATGAACCAATGTTACAAAGTTCAATTGAAAAAAACCCACATTTGTATCATTTTACAAAAAAAGCATTAACAAAAATGGTAGAACAAACAGAATACAGAATTATGTCATGTGATATTTTCAGACCAGCCACAAAAAGTGAGGGAATGAGACATAAAATATTAAAAAATTCATTCCCTTATTATCCAAGAATTATGACGGATGTTCACAGTGGTAGAGATCTTCGAATCATTCTAAAGAATAGTTAAAGATTTAGTTCGGATTTGAAAGGAAAAATTATGAAATATTTGGTTACAGGTGGTGCAGGCTTTATTGGCAGTCATCTTACAAAAAAACTTGTTGAAGAAGGTAATGATATCACTATAATAGATAATTTAAACACGGGAAAAGAAAAAAATTTAGAATCTATAAAAAATAAGATAGATTTTGTTAAAGGTAGCATTTTAGATATAGAATTACTTGAAAAATTAACAAAAGATGTAGACGGAGTATATCATCAAGCAGCGCTTGCATCAGTACAAGATTCATTTTCCAAGCCTGATGAATATCATGATGTGAATGTTAATGGAACGGAAAATATTTTGAAATTAGCTAAACAATATAATTTCAAAGTTGTATATGCAAGTTCATCCAGTGTTTATGGAAATCCTGTAAGAATTCCAATTAGAGAATCTGATGAGAAAAATCCTATTAATCCATATGCTGAAACAAAATTGAAAAAAGAAGAATTGGCGCAAAAATATTCAGAAATGAATGTAAAAGTAATTGGATTACGTTATTTCAATGTCTTTGGAAAAGGACAATCAAAAGAATATGCTGGGGTTTTGAAGTTATTTTTGGAACGAATTAGAGACAAATTACCTCCAAAAATAAATGGAGATGGAACACAATTTAGAGATTTTGTCTATGTAGGAGATGTTGTAAATGCAAACATAATGTCAATGAATAGTGATGTCAATCATGCATTCTTTAATGTTGGAACAAATACCTCAATTACAATTTTAGATTTAGCAAAGATAATCATCAAGTTTGCAAAATTAGATCTTGAACCAATTTTTGGGCCTGCACTTGAAGGAGATGTACAAAAGACAATAGCAAATATCGATTTAATTAAAGAAAAAATTGGATGGAAACCAAGTGTCATTTTGGAAGAATGGATTAATGAGATAATTTCTATGAATAAATTTGACGAAATTTAGTTACAAATTATACGAGTAGATATTATAATTGAAAATATGTCGGATAATAAGTTGAAAATCTTAATTGGTGCATCCAGTTCAAAAATTTTTCATTTAAATGAATTTTCTCAAAATTTGGAAAAAAAATATGTTAAATGTAAAGTTATATTTGATTCAGATTATGCAGATGGATTTCCAAGTAGAAAAATAAAAAGTTGGTTTAGTTCAAATAAAAAATTTAAAAAATTAATTGATAGTTTTAAACCTGATGTGATTTTTGTGGATAGAACGAGACATTTTTCTGTTGAAGCATCAAAAATTGACATTCCATTAATAGTTCATTTACGTGGAAATCAATGGAAAGAGTTTAGCATGGCAAGAGAAACATTATACAAATCAAAAGAAAAGAGAATAGCACTAAAAAAATGGGAAGAGATGGGAGAAGAATGTCTTCAGAAATCAGATTTAATACTGCCAATCTGTGATCATCTTTCAGACATTACAAGAGAAAAGTATCCAAACAAGGCAACTGAAACTCTTTATCAAGGAATAACCCCAGGAAATTGGTTTCAAAAAAAAGGAATGGTGTTAAAACATCCTTGCGTTGGGATTTTGCAGAGTGCAACAATTTGGGAAAAGACAAAAGAGATGTTAATTTTGCCAAAAATTTTAGAGAAAATGCCTGATGTTCATTTCTATTGGGCAGGAGATGGAGTTTACAAAGATCAAGTTTTACCTATACTAGAGAAATATGAAAATTTTCATTGGCTTGGTTCACTAGACTATCCAGATAAAGTTAGAGAATTTCTAACAGAGATTGATGTTTATGCACTAATCAGCGGAATAGATATGTCTCCACTTACACTACAAGAAGCACAATTAATGGAAAATCCAGTTGTTGCAACTAATGTGGGAGGTATTCCAGAGTTAATGAGAGATGGGCAAACAGGATATCTAGTTGAGAAAGACAATGCAGATGATCTCTTTGAGAAACTCTCAACATTGATCAGTGATCAAGAGAAAGCAAAAGAGATGGGAAAGGAAGGGAAAAAGTTTGTGATAAAGAATTTCAATTGGGATAAGATTTGTAATGATTTTTTAAATCATTTAAAAAAACACAGTATAGTAGGTATGTAGTTTGAAGATTCCATTTTTTATTCAAGAATTTACTGATGAAATGGAAGAAGCGGCTATTCATGCATTAAGAAATGAGTCATTTGTAGGAGGGGAAAGTGTTTCAAAATTTGAAGAAGAGTTTGCAGAATATATAGGAACTAGGCATGCAGTTTCAGTTAGTTCAGGAAATAGTGCATTACAGATTTCATTAATGGCTTTAGGAATTTCAGATGGTTCAAAAGTTATTACACCAACAAATTCGTTTATTGCCTCAGCAAATTGCATTCGAATGACAAATGCAAAACCCATTTTATCAGATATCGATGTGAGTGATGGCGGAATTAATCTTAACGGAATAACAGAAAAAGTTGATGCAATAATACCTGTTCATATTTATGGAAATCCATGCAATTTCGATTCTGTTAAATCATTTGCTGAAGAGCAAAAAATTCCAATTGTAGAAGATGCATGTCAAGCACATGGTGCAATTTATAAAAATCAAAAAGTTGGAAGTCTTTCAGAAATAGGATGTTTTTCATTTTATCCAACAAAAAATATGACAGTTGGAGGAGATGGAGGAATGACTACAACAGATAATGAAGCAACAGCACAAAAAATCAAATCAATTAGAGATAATGGTAGAAAAACAAAAAATGAATTTGACAGATTAGGATTTACGATGAGGCTGAATACTGTTAATGCGGCTATTGGAAGAGTTCAACTAAGACATCTCGATGGGAAAAATTCCAGAAGAAGAGAGATTGTTTCAATTTATAGAAAAAATTTATCTGATGATTGTATTTTGCCTGAAAATAAAGATGGCAAGTCAGTTTATCATCAAATTGTATTAAAACATGAAAAAAGAGATGAGATACGTAAAGAGTTGACAAATAATGATATAGGATCAGCCATCTATTATGAAAAACTAATACATCAACAGCCAGTTTATGAAGAATATGGCTACAAACTACCTAATAGCGAAAAATTTTCTAAAGAGGTTTTATCATTACCATCTTATCCATTGTTGACTGATGATCAAGCATTAAAAATTTGCGAACATGTTAACAAAATAATTGATTAATTATTTCAAAAGATCTTCATAAAACTGAATAAACTTTGGTAACATCACATCCCATGTCATATTCTTTTTTACAAAATTATTTCCATTGATTGCCAATTTTTTTGCTTTTTTAGGATTAGATAATAAATCATTTACTGCATCTGCGAGTTTTTCTGGATTTTCGGGAGGAACTAAAAGTCCAGTATTATTATCTGAGATTAATTCGGGTATACCTCCAACATTAGTTGCAACAACTGGAACATTAAGATAAAACGCTTCTTTAACCGTGGTAGGTAGACTTTCCATTCTAGATGGAACTATAACTACCTGTGATGATTTTATTATTTTCATGGCATCATCCCAAGAACGATCTGTACAGTATATTACATGACCGTTTATTTTTGATTCTGCTTGTTTTAAAATATCAATACCTTTCTCATAACTGTCTCTTCCAACATATGCTACCTGATTTTCAATTTTAGTAACATCAGGAATGTTGCTGAATTTTTGTATATCTAATGGGGAAGGAAGATATTCAAAATCAAGATCAAGTTTTTCTTTATACTGTTTTTGTGTTGCCTTTGAATCGGTTGTTAACTTATCAGGCCAGTTTAAAACATGTGATTCGGCAATCTTTGCAACAGAGGATATAGATTTTGAGTGTAAAGAATCAATTTGTTCGCTAAAGACGCCATGTACTGAAAGAACTTTTTTCTTGCCTTTTGCATATTTCATTGCATACGCAGATGGAATGTTAAAACCATGAACAATATCAAATGATTCTTGATTTGTAAGACTTTTCAAACTACTAAATAATGCAAAACTTGGGTTTTTCAGATTTTTTATTGGTATATGTGGTACTTGCATTTTTTTTACTTTATAGCCATATTCAGATAATTTGTCGGCAAGCATAGCAGCATGACCTCCAATACCACCAGAAAATACAGGAGAGATGAAAAGAATATTCATTCATGAGATTTACGGTAGTTACTTTTTAAGCTCTTGGATTAATTTGTAGAATGTATTTTAGTTCAGATAATAGTTAGAACACAAGGCTAGTTTAATGAATCTAAATGTGAATGATTCTATATTTTTTACAAAGAATATTAAGAAAGGCATTTTGATGAATTTTGTTGCAATTAGATAAAAAATTAATTAAAGTTGAAAAGTCATCACATCATCTACGTTATCTACTAATAATCGGAGTGCTTGTTCTTGCCTTTTCATTAACTTTCTTAATACGTATACAGCCCTTAGACTACGGTTTTGAATTAAATGAATTTGATCCATTTTTTAATTATAGGGCAACTGAGTTTATTGTAGAAAACGGACTTCCGGCATATTTGGAATGGCACGACGATTTGAGTTGGCATCCATATGGGAGGGACGTTTCAGCCACATCACAAGTAATGCTTCATACTACTGCAGCAACATTTTACCAAGTTTTTGGTATGGGTTCTAATCTGTATGATTTTACTATATGGTTTCCGGTAGTTGTTAGTTCGCTTTCTGCAATTGTTATGTTTGCAGTTGTTAGAACAATAGGAGGCACGACAGCTGGACTTTTTGCCTCACTCTTCTTTGCCATATCTCCTATACTCGTTATCAGAGGATCAATAGGCTGGTTCAAGTCAGAACCACTGGGTCTTTTTTATGGATTATTAGCTGTCTATCTTCTTCTTAGTGGTTTAAAGTCAGACAAAGGAAAAATATCCGTCGCAAAGGTTGTAGGAGCTGGGATTTTACTATCCTTTGGCATTGCGTCATGGGGAGGCATCCAGTTTTTTATATTACCAATAGGAATTTTATTTCTAGCGTTACCGTTTCTGAGAAAAGATAACAAATTTGTTATATTGACATCGATTATTTTCACATCTGTATTCCTTTTGGCAACTATGTCATTTGAGAAGACTGGTGTTGCGTATATTTTTGGTCTTACCGGATTCTTGCTAGTTGGATGTACTGCATTTCTGGTGGCGTGTATTGTAGTCAGGAGGATATTTAGCAAATCTCAATTACGTATCAGTATTGCACTTTTAGGAGGATCTATAGTATCTGGAATCGTATTAGTCCTTTCAGGCGTTATCAATTTTCCATCGTTTAGGTATATGAACGCCGCAAATCCCCTTTTGATTACAAGTGATGTGCTTGTGGATTCTGTGGCTGAGCATGCAACAACTACGCTTGACATTTCATTTTACTTTTTTGCCATTTTGATGGTCTTCGCAGGAATAGGAGCGTGGTTACTCTTGCAAAAAAAGGTAAACTATTATTTCAAGATTAAAGGTGAAATGGCAGCATTTGCTCTTATAATAGGACTTGTTGCAGTTTATTTCAGCTCTGCATTTGTGAGATTAGAAGTGTTTGGCTCTATAGCGATTATAATACTTGCATCCATAGGCATATCGATTTTAATATCAAAAATCCTGAAAATCCAGAAAAAATCTAGAGGTACGGTAATCAAAATTTCTTTTCTTGTGGGAATTGTAATCTTGTTAATGGTACCACTTGTTCATCCTGATGATCTTAACTGGTCAACAAACGCCGTAGGATTACCAATTTCCATACTACACAGTGGTAGTAAATTTGATATTTCTACTAATGATTGGCCACATGCGATGCAATGGGTAAAGGAAAACACTCCTAAAGATGCCGTTATTGCAGCATGGTGGGATTATGGATATTGGATTAGTACACTTAGTGAGAGAAAAACCCTAGCTGATAATGCCACACTAATAGATTGGCAGATTAGGAAAATAGCAACTACATTTTTTAGTACGCCAGATGACGCTTGGCAAATTTTAACTAGTGATACAAAAACTGATGTAAGTTTAAACTACGTAAATTTACCGGATGACATTACCAAGCCAACTAGGCACGGCGATAATGTTACCGAGCAATGCACCTACAAAGATCAAATGTGGAAAGAGAATATCGCAGTAAATATTGTCCGTCCTACTTGTGTTTATAATGAGGATCAAAAGAAACTTGATTCGTTTAAAACATGGAAAGATTGTGTAGTAGACAACACAGATTGCCGTACATGGGAATCGACAGAGGAAAAAATATACGAACTTGATATAGCTGCAACATATCCCACATTGTATGACTACTGGGAGGCAGAATTGTATGAATATCCACCAATACTAACTGGCTTGGATTCTGACTACATTCTGATAAATCTTGCAGGAGAAAGATTATCTGAAGAAAATATGATGCCGTTGTATACGCTTGATCAAAACGGTGGTGATGAAACTAAAGTTTTCTGGTTCATAAAAATAGCAGGTTTGGATTTGCTGGATTATTATAATCCAGGACTAACAAGTTATACTGATAAATTCTGGGATGAAACACTTTTCGGAAAATTGATACCTTTTACACCTTTAGTATACGTAGATCCTAACAATACTGAAAATCAATCAGAAACTTTCAAGCGAGGTTATACTGCCGTTTATGTAAGAGATATCAAGTATCCTACAGATGGAGACGGCCCATTTCAGTTGGTATACGTCTCACCATCATTTGAGGGTACTAGTGGTGGTGCAGTAACAGGCGCTCTCATTTATAAAATAAACAAGGATTATAACCCAAATCAATAATTAATAAAAAAATCGTATTGTCATCAGTTTTTATGTTAAATAATATTTAATGAACGCTTTTCTCTATGCCAGTTAGATCTAAGAACAATTTATCCCATTGGAGGCATACCGCCAGCTCCCGGACCGCCAGAAACTGCAATCACATCATCAATTCTAAGAATCATGCATGCTGCCTCTGTGGCTGATTTTATAATTTGTTCTTTTACTGCCAATGGTTCCACTATATCCAAAGAGAACATATTTCCAATCTTACCTTCCTTTGCATTAATTCCCATTGTTTGTTTACCGCTGCTTTGATTTGCACGTA
>Ga0315329_10001024_pt1 | contig 11081 bp, 10 predicted proteins | sample M150032315metaG_FD_203459 | JGI IMG/M metagenome (GOLD analysis project Ga0315329, IMG submission 203459) | Ammonia-oxidizing marine archaeal communities from Monterey Bay, California, United States - M1 500m 32315 | ecosystem: Environmental > Aquatic > Marine > Coastal | place: USA: California...
ATAATCCATTAAGACATCATCTACACTATTACTATATTTCATTGGGCCACTTGACCATTCAATTTCCATTTCATCTGGAAAAGTAAATGAGCCTAAAAACACACCAGAAGTTCGATCAAGTTTAAGGTATGATGGCCCTGCTAAAATCCACAAATAATTATTACTTGAGCCTATCTGTTCAATTGTTACCCCTGAAAGTAAATTATAGTTTTCTAAGCTTCTTGAAATCCAATTCCCTTCAGCATTATAACTGTAATCAATAGCCTTATCTGTTGCTACCCATAAAATTCCAGTTATTTTGTCAAAGTGTATAGCGTTAACTCGATTGCTTGATAAGCCTTGTGCCCGGGTTATTGGGTATTCAAATTGATTCCCATAAAAAGAATATCGAAATATCCCTGCTGATTCAGTAGCAATATATATGTAAGATAGACCTTCAGTAAATGATTTGATTGTACCCGGTTTTCTATATATTACCCAATCAAAAGGATCATGGCGTGAGTTAATTTGACATAAAAGGGTTTCAGGAAAATATAATAACCCCAAAAGAAGTATAGGTATGGGTTTACAAAATAATCTATATTTTATTGAAAATAATTGATCTCTAAATTGAATCAACAATTAATTATTCTAATTATTATAGTGATCAACAATATCTTTAATCATTTCTAATGATATTGGTACCACACCCACTTCTTCACAAACTCTCCCAGCTGCATAATTTGAAATTATAGCAGATTCTTCTATATTGGCCCCACTTAAATCTGCAAGCACAAATGCGCTTATTGCGGTATCACCTGCTCCAGAAACATCATGAACTTTTCTTGCTTTAGTACCAATAGTTTGAACATTATCATCTGTAAAAAGAGATACACCTTCTGCACCTCTTGTAATCATCAATATTTCTGCATTAATCTTTTCTCTTAATTCTTTACCTAGTTCTTCAAAACTTTTATTCTGTTTATCAAAATTGATCATAGATTCAAATTCAAACATATTTGGTTTAAATAACCTAATCTTATTATAAACAAAAAAATTATCTCTCTTTGGATCAACATAAACTGGTAAATTATTTTTACCGGCTATATCTAGGATAGTTTCAATACAATCTTTAACTAATAACCCTTTATTGTAATCCTCAATGATAATAGCATCGATTTCAGTAGAAAACTCGTATAATGCATCTTTTATATTCTTTATTTGGTCTGAAGTAATATCATTGTTATTCTCATAATCAGTTCTAACTACTTGTTGACCATGTGCAATAATTCTCGTTTTGGTAGTAGTAGATTTTTTTGCATCTTTAATAAATTTTACTTTCACACCATCATTTACAAGATTATCCTCTAATAGATTACTTTCATTATCATCTCCAACTATTGACAAAAGGTGAGCATTCGCACTTAATTTAGATAAATTAAGTGCAACATTTGCTGCACCACCTGGAGAGTGTGAAATTTTATCTACGGATATAATTGGGACAGGAGCTTCAGGGGATATACGATCTGCCTTACCCCACATAAACTTATCAAGCATAACATCACCAATAACCAATATTGATTTTTGAGAAAACGAGCCAGTTATTTTGTCAAATCTTTGTTTATCCATTATTTATATGCCCCAACTAAAAATATAAAACTAAATGATTAAAACTTTTAATAATAAAATAATCTATTTATTAGATTTATTCTTATACTGATTGCTTGTTTTCCCAGAACGTATTTTTATGATATGGCCATTTTCTATATATATCATTACAGAACATAAATTCCTTAACGCATTACCATTTATGGATGATAAAATAATTGTTGTTCCAAAGTTTTTATTCATTTTTCTCAAACCTCTACTTGCAATAGACCGCATTTCTGAATCAAATAAAGAACCAAAATCATCTTGAATTAGAACTCTTGGATCCCCTTCTAAAGCAAATACAGTATCCAGCCAAGCTTTTTGACCTGGAGATAAGTTTTTTATTTTTAAAGGCAAAATCCTTTTGCTTACTGATCCATTAAAATATTGTTTAAGTATCTTATTCGTTTTATTTGGAAAATATAAATCTATATATGATTTAACTATTTGAGATTTATTATAATTATGATTTCCAGTAAAACATATTTCATCTGGTACTTTTATTTTCCCCAACCAAGAACGCTGGTGCTCTGAATGGTCATATAGCAGTTCACCTTCTGACTGACTATCGTAACCAGCTAATATTCTTAACAAAGTTGTTTTACCAGATCCTATTGGTCCTAATATTCCATAAATTGTTCCTCGGTGTATTTGCAATCTACCGATACTAAGTATAAGATTATTATTATAGACTTTCTTAAGATTTTTTAGCTCATAAATGAGCGTAGATTTTTTGTTCATTGTTCATATCCTTATATTATTTTATTAAGTTATGAACAGGAAAGGTTATAATCATATTAAGATGATTCTATTATCTCTAGAAATTTTTCAGTATCAATAGCAGCCATACAGCCACTTCCAGCAGCAGTGACCGCTTGTCGATATATACTATCTTGCACATCTCCACAAGCAAAAATTCCAGAAACAGAAGTTTTAGTACTATCATTATCAGTACGAATATATTTCTTATCATCTAAATCAAGAAAATTATCAAAAAGTTCCGTATTAGGCGTATGACCTATCGCTAGAAATACTCCATCACACTCCTCATTACGTAAATCTCCACTTATGGTATCGCGAAGTACTACGGCACTTACACCATCATTAACATTGCCCTCTATATCTTCGAGTGTAGTATTCCATTGTATATTGATTTTTGGATTATTAATTATACGATCTTGCATGATTTTTGAAGCTCTTAATTCATCGCGACGATGAATAATTTGCACATCTGAAGCAAATTTTGTTAAAAAATTTGCTTCCTCCATTGCAGAATCACCACCACCCACTACAAAGACTTTTTTATCTTTGAAAAAGAAACCATCACATGTTGCACAAGCTGATACGCCATGTCCCATCAATTCTTTCTCAGATTCTAATCCTAATAACCTTGCTGTTGCACCAGTTGCAATAATTATTGAATCTGCTGTATAAGTTTCATCTCCAACCCAAATCTTAAATGGATTAGAATCCAAATCAACTTTTGTTACATGCTTGAAATAACACTTAGCACCAAAACGTTTTGCTTGTTCGCGAAATTTATCCATTAAATCTGGCCCCATGATACCATTGGGGAAACCAGGATAATTTTCTACATCTGTAGTTATAGTTAATTGGCCTCCCGGCTGAGCACCTTCAAAAACTAAAGGTTGAAGATTTGCGCGAGCTGCATAAGTTGCTGCAGTAAGGCCAGCTGGACCAGAACCAATTATTATGACTTTCCGATTCATATTGTTTTATTTATTATTTAATAACCTCATCTAATATTTGAGTTATATGATTTTTAGGTACAGCTCCAACTATTTGATTCGCAACTGCACCACTATTAAAAACCAACAATGCTGGAATACCTCTTATTCCATATGTCATTGCAATCTGTTGGTTATAATCGATGTTTACCTTACCAACTTTTACTTTTCCATTGTAATCACCTGCAATTTCTTCTACAACTGGTGAAATCATCTTACATGGACCACACCATTCTGCCCAAAAATCGACTAAAACAGGTACTTCTGATTTAAGAACTTCCGTATCAAAATTATCATCAGTGAATTCAACTACATTATCTGCCATTTTTACTCCTAAATGAATTAATTATGATGAATAAATAGGATGCAAATTAACTTGTTTCAACATCCTTGGAAATAGTAATCAACATCATAATGAATATTTTTTATTATATATAATAAATTGTCTAAATAATTTTTAAAAAACGTCGCTTACCTACTTTAATTACTAAAGATTCATCTTTTTTAATAATCTGATCACGATCTATGCATTTTTGATCATTAATTTTAACTGCCCCCTGCTCTATTAAACGACGAGCTTCCGATTTACTTGTGGCAAGTGCATACAATGTAAGAACGTCTACAATAAGCGTGTCTTCATCTAATTTCACCTCAGGTATATCTTCAGGAATATCTTTCTTTATAAAAATTTTATCAAAGGTTTCTTCCGCCTTTTTAGCAAGATTTTCAGAATGATATATTTCTACAATCTTTCTTGCAAGTTCTCGCTTTATATCTCTGGGGTTTACCTGCGTATCAGAAAGACTTTTCTTAACTTCATCCATTTTCTTCTCATCAGCGTTTGCCGCAAGTAAGAAATATTTTTCAATCATGTTATCTGGAATAGATAGTGTTTTACCATACATTTCATCTGGTGAATCAGTTATTCCAATATGATTATCATAAGATTTGGACATCTTTTCTACTCCATCAGTCCCTTCCATTAAAGGAACGGTCAATATGACTTGAGGATCCTGACCATATTCTCGTTGTATATCGCGCCCTACTAGTAAATTAAATTTTTGATCAGTCCCACCTAATTCTATATCAGCTTTTAAATGAACAGAATCCATCGCTTGTGCTAATGGATATAAAAATTCATGAATTGTAATTGATATTTCAGATCTAAATCTTTTTTCAAAATCATCTCTTTCCATCATTCTTGCAACAGTATATTTACTAGCCAATTCTACTACATCACTAAAATTCATACTATTTAACCATTGCGCATTATTACAAATTTTTAATGAATCTATATCAAGAATTATCTTCGCCTGCTCCATATATGATTGTGCATTGCTTTTTGCTTCTTCTAGAGTTAGTTGAGGTCTAGTTTTATTTCTTCCAGAAGGATCACCAATCATTGCTGTAAAGTCTCCAATTACAAGAACAGCTTGATGTCCTAAATCCTGAAATTGGCGCAATTTTCTTAATACGACAGCGTGACCTATATGTAAATCTGGTCGGCTTGGGTCACAACCTAACTTAACAACTAATGGTTTATTATTCTTTTGGGAACTATCTAGTTTTTTTTTTAATCCCTCAAGAGGTATTATTTCTTCAGCACCCTGTTGAATCACCTCAATCTGTCTATCGGCATTAAGAATGCTCATTTATTTCTCGCAACTTCACGTTCTGTCTCACGTCTTATATCTCTTTCCTTCAAGGCTTCTTTCTTATCATGCAGACGTTTACCCTTAGCAGTGCCAATAAGAAGTTTTGCCCAACCTTTGCTATTAAAATAAGCCTCTAAGGGAACAGCTGTAAGACCTTTTTGCGAAGTACTCTGTTTTAACTTCAAAATTTCCTTTTTTTTGAGTAACAATTTTCGATCTGACTTAGGATCATGCCCCTTATATCCTGTATTTGAATATGAACTAATATGAGAACCTATTAATACTACTTCACTCCCTCTAACCAAGACATATGCTTCACCTAGATTCATTTTCCCTTCTCGCATACTTTTTACTTCACTGCCAGATAAGACTAATCCAGCTTCATAGCGATCTATAATATGGTAGTTGTAAAATGCTTTTTTATTTTTGGCAACAAGTATCCGTTCCATAGTGATTTTCTAATTATCAAGATACGAGTTTTATCTCAGGTCAAACAAGTTTATTCCTTTTATCTTATACTATTAATCTAACAATCGGTTATGTTTAAAAAAAAAGCCTTTGAGATAAACAAAGGCTTTATAAAAACAAAAAATCTTTAGCATCACCAACTTACTTCCCAATCTTTAAACTCTGCAGCAATACAATCGATTTTGTAATCTTTTCTTCCACCATCTTCTAGAGAATCTTGTATTTTATTCTTAGCAGTATTTCTTATTCCATTTAACCCATGAGTTAAACCAAGATTTCCATCACCTTCACCTGCTCTATATTTAGTTTCATTATGCCAGATATGTAAGTTCATTTGTGCCAATACTATGATTGCTCTAATCATCTCTCCATCTAGCCCTATACCCTCTAAATCATGGACTATATCTTTAATTTCTTTTGCATATTCTTTTTTATGTTCTGGCATAAATACTTCCTTTAACTGAACAATAGATAACCTATCTATTAATTCACTTGTTGTTGGCAAATATTTTCTCATAATAGCTCCTTTATAACGATAATTAATCCGTAATTAATTAGATAAGTTCTATTTCAAAGGCTTGTAGCCCGTACGAGATTCGAACTCGTGTTACCGCCTTGAGAGGGCAGCGTCCTAACCCCTAGACGAACGGGCCATTTGTACACCCGGAAGGACTCGAACCCTCAACCTTCTGGTCCGTAGCCAGACGCTCTATCCAATTGAGCTACGGGTGCATATGTTTGCTGGGGCGCAGGGACTCGAACCCCGACCGCCAGAACCAGAACCTGGTGTCCTACCGTTAGACGACGCCCCAATATCCTGAACTCTATTCCAAACAAGTCGCAAATTTACAGATATGATCCTGCCTCTACAATGCTCCTTTTTTATAAATGATATTTATTTTAATAAGAATGCTTTTTGTGAATATCGTCGCAATGGAGTTTCAATTTGAATTATATACACTCCAGATGAAAATCTTGATCCATCCCATGTAATAGAATGGTAACCAGGGCGTAAAGCATGATCTTCTAGTAGAACATCTACTAATTCTCCAGTAATATTATACACTAAAACTCGAGTATGCATTTCATAAGGAATTGAAAATGGTACGGTAACTGTAGGATTAAAAGGATTTGGATAAATACTGTTAAAGTTTACTTCATTGGATAATTCCAACTTTTCAAATATTGGATCTCTATATTTGATTAATGTATTTATAGATTTACCAAAATTATTAGATAGTATAATATTTTCAGGGTCTCTTAATAGATTACCATGTAAAATTAATGATACTTCTTTTACAGGTTTATGGCCAGTCAGATCTATACCAATAACTCTAATTTTATCATTCAATTTTCTTGTCTGAAATAACCACCCATTAGGTAATTTATCTTCCTCGATTAACTCATAATATTCATTTTCTATTGGCAAATCGAATTGAAATCCACTCATAAAATCATCGCTAACGAAATTAATTGAGGAAGATCCCGGTAAATCATTTATCAAAAGATTTGCAGTGGTGGTATTTGTACTTCTTCCATCATCATTTTGTCCAAGTATATCAAAAATCATTAATAAAATATCTAAGGTATTATATAAGGAATCCCCATTGAAATCCGCTGCCTCAATACTACAACCGATATAATCCTCATCGCTAAAATCATCATCTAGAACTCGATCGACAAGAAAGAATACATCATATAGATTAATTACAGGCTCATTATTAGCTACATCACCATTTAAATTACCTTTTACATATACATTTAAATTATCACATAGATCACAAGCATCTCCCATTCCATCTGCATCGACATCTAACTGTTGAGGATTATACTCTTCCATACAATTGTCTTCATCATTAATTACACCATCATCATCCATATCAATATTCATATCATTTGTGCGAGCCCACTCCGCTTGTAATACCTCTTTTGATGAATAATTCTGAACAAAAGCAATAACGTTAAGGTCAGAAACATCCCATAGAATACTTGTGTTATTATTTGGCCAAGGACTAGGCATACTCCAGTTAAATTCTTGCGTATAGTTTGTTACTCCATCTAGGCTAAGACTTTGACCGCTCGAATTGGTAAGGAATTCTATAAAGACATTTTGAAAATTATCATATGCTGAAGGGCTATTATAATATACTGAATCAATAGATGTCATAACAAATAAACGTAAATCAGAACTACTCTGATTTGTTTCACTAGATACTGTTACGGACATTTGTAATTCTCCATCTACCATACCACCATTAAATTCAATGGCTATTGGTGTATAGGTCCCAATATTTGATAAACCACTACTCCTCCAACTACTTGCAGACCCACCAACAGTAGCCCCATTCCCAAATCCAGCTGGAATACTATTGACACCATAATAACTTCTCCTTGCAGTTTGATCAGCAGTATTTGCTAAATAAAAAGGATCTGTACTTGATGGCCAACTCATCGCATACTTAATTCTAGACCAGTTTGTTGCATTATCTTCGCCAACATAGTTTGAGTTGGTCGGATCAAAATAAGCGTCAAAAGCCGCATCCTGCGGCCCACAGCCTGGTCAGGTTTCATTCGTCATGATCTCAGTAAGAGCCTTTTTCTCAGCTCCAAACAATCCAGAGAAAATAATCACGACAAATAGGATATATTCTTTCATAAAACTCATTAATACTTATCTATTAATATAAAATTTACAAATAATCAATCTAAAAAACTGTTGAAAGACCAATTTTGAAACCATCATCAAAAGGTTCAATTATACGACATACTCCATTTGTACATAATAATCCTCCTTTTAAAGATCCATATAATAGAGAAAACCTCATTGATGAGGTAATATGATAAACAAATTCTACATTCACCCAATTTCTTTCCTGATCAATACCCAGGAATTTTTCCAGAGGGTTTACAATTGATTTATTATCCAAAAATGATTCTTTTACTGATGTCTTATCTGATGTTAAGGTAAGGGACCATTTTGGTGATTTACTAACTGTAAAACTAATAAATGTATTCTTTTCTTGATCAAGACGCTTACCATTATCATCAAGAAAAATGCTCATTAAACTATCGGCAATAATCTGATTATTCTTTTCCTCATGCCACCAATACCCTTTGGATAACCATTGTAGTTCTATTTTTGATTCTATACTCCAACCATTGCTAAAAGAATAACTAAAGTTTAAAGGAATGGTTTGGGCATCTGTAATACTATATGTAAGGGATTGACTAGTATCTGTAACCGTATTTTGTAGTAAATCAATAATATCTTTCATATCTGCATAGCCCACTTTGATAAACATTTTATTTTGAAGTGTACGAAAAGTTAATTCAGTATAAAAATCCTTAAACGGCATTGCTGCAGGATCAAATTTGGGTAAAAAAGATAATTCTTTATCCTTTTTCCACATAAAGTTTTCATCCATTATCCATGAATGAGTCCTGTTTGATTGAGAAAAAATCGACAAAAATTCAATGTTATCTGAAAATGAACCGATTAATTCTGCTTTATAACCAACTTCATTATTGAAATCCGTTTGATGTGAAATACGATTCATTAGAACATTTTCATGAATATGAACTGCAACTGGAGGATTTTGGTAAGGTTGATTATATCCATAATAATCTACTATATTAAAACGTGATATTGGATCTATCATTGCATATCTATAATTAATATATTCAAGATTTAAACTAAATAAGTTAAAGTATAAGTTTAAGTTACCATATAAACCTTTTCCTTTCCCGTGAGAACTCCATCTATCTTCATCAAATTCATAAGATCTATTCATTATATATTCAGTATAAAAATCAAAAACAGAATGCATATAACTATAACTTAGGCTGTGTAATTGATTTTTTAAATTCAAAGTATCTTCAGGAAAAGTATTCACTGGGTGTTTCTCTAATCCCTGAAGAAAGGAAAACCCAAAATCATGATTGCCTAATAATTTTTGAATATTAAGACCATATAAATTATGAGATACATGATAATTATGGGTACGATTATTAAAACCTAATGCATTGATTGTACTTTGACTAATATCTGTTTTTCCAGCAATGACTTGGGTAGAAAATGATGGATTATTATACATTAGTGTAAGTCCACGGATTCCAGTATCGCGATCTATGGGCTGATCATCTACAGAATTTAATACAAGACCTCTACCCCAAATTTCATACAAATCTCCAAGTTTTAATTTAACTGGTCCATTATCATATTCAAGACGCATTTTTCTCACTCCATTGATCCCTCTACCTAGTTCTGGAGGATCACTATATTCTAATTGAATCCAATTAGTGAAGGCATCATATTGTAAATTGGTATTTATTAAAGTCTCATTATAATAATAACCTGAGGAGCTTTCAGCTAACCTTGTCTCAGTATTACCTGAAAAAGACACTTGGGCATATGCTACAGATATTGCTCCAAAAATAATGATATTTTTCACTTATCGCCTACCTTAGTACGATTTACGTTAAGAAATTTTAATATTTGAGTCTCTATCTCATTTTCATCTCCTGGTATAAATCCTTGATGATACCACGAAACTTTACGATCTTTATCAATGAGTATTACAGTGGGCATCACCATAGCATTCATTTTTTTGGCAACTTCTTGATTCGGGTCAAGTCCTACAAGAAAAGTATGCTTTTTTGCTCGTATATAACTCTTTACTTTTGACATACTCTTTGGAGAATCAGTACTGATTGCTAATACTCTAAATCCTTGATCAGAATATTTTTTATGAAATTCTTCAAGAAAAATCATTTCCTTTTTACATGGAGCACACCATGTAGCCCAAAAATTAACTAATATTGGTCCATCTTCAAGTAATGAAGATAAACGAGTTTGTTTCCCGTTAATAAGCTTAATAGATAAATCTGGAAGCATCATATCACGTTTTTGATCTGCATATGATGAAGGCAAGGTTATTAATAGCAAAATTAGGTATAATAATCTTTTCATTTAAATACTCAATTCAATATAATCTATTATTAATCTTATATTTCTACGGATTAGTGGGAAGAAATACTCATAAAATTACCTTAACCAGATATAAAATGATAAACACTGGTTACAGGTGAGGAAAAATAATTGCTCCTAACTCTGCTTCAGGAATGAATTTCAAACTTACTCTACCAATTTGATCGACTTCTTCAATCGACATTTTTAGTTTGTAATTGGCCTTTATATCTACATCTTCAAGAGCTACCTGAAGAGACCATCCACCCATAGTAAAATCAACTAAAGGGGAAAATTGATGTAATGGTACAAAATGAATTTTATTTGATGTGAGACTATACCATCTAGATTCTGGCGTATCTAATATTATCGCCATAACTATGCCATCTTTATCATAAAATCGTATTAATGGTACGGCACGATAATTTCCAACGGATACATTTCTTTGAAATTCAGAATCAAAATTAAAATTTTCTCTATCAAAATGAACAATTGTTAATGAGCCATCTTGTTTTAACCCAGAATATGGTAAAGATGTTAACATATCATTCATAATATTACCTTTTATACCGTAATCGACTTTCAGGCTAACTGTCATCATATCTTCGTCTGTTT
>Ga0315329_10001027_pt1 | contig 11062 bp, 8 predicted proteins | sample M150032315metaG_FD_203459 | JGI IMG/M metagenome (GOLD analysis project Ga0315329, IMG submission 203459) | Ammonia-oxidizing marine archaeal communities from Monterey Bay, California, United States - M1 500m 32315 | ecosystem: Environmental > Aquatic > Marine > Coastal | place: USA: California...
CGAAAACACTGAGCAATCAATGTGGTCAATAGTTTATGCAATTCAAGATGTAACCGTAGTGTCCTGAAGTACTCCAATTAATACTCAGCAACATTCAATTTAACTTACAGTGAATTGAGTAATTATTATTGAGTAAAATTAGCCCAAAAATGCGAGTTCAAATCCCCCTCTCGGCGCTCACTGAGTAATGGGGCTCTGCGATGCAGATAATTGTCATTGCCGAGTATAATTTACAAGGGTAGCGACGACTCATTATTCGACAGTAAACTCTTCCTTGCAAGATGGGCAACGTGCATTTCCTGAGTATTCTGCTGGTATGCGCATATTGGCATCACAATGTGAACACTCGACAGTTACTTTTTCAGCAATTGTTCGTGGCCATATTAATGCAATAATCAGGATGACAAATCCAGACAACGAGGCCATACAACCACCGAAAGCCCAGTATAATGATTCGGAATACCATGTACTGCTATCATTAATATTACTCACAAAAAGAATGAAACCTATTACTGACAAAATAATTCCAATAATCGTAGTTCCATTTCTAATCATACCATCACCCATGGGGATTGTCAAATGACGGTTTCAGTTATGAGCGCCCTTACGTTTTTTCATTACGACGAACAAAATCAGAAGAAGAATTACTACGCCACCACTGCCGCCATAAACCAATAATTGATTATCGCCAGCAGTTCCAGAAAAGAGCTGTTCTGTTTCACTGGCTTCTTGTTGTATAATGATAATTTGTTCTACTGAAGCACTATTACAGTACCCTTCTGTTTTACAACTGAAATCACTTGTTGCAATGAATGTGGCTGTAAACTTCTTTTCATGCACTCCGTTGGAATTGATCGGCCAATCCGACCCATCAGAAGGCGCTCTAATCGTGACGCGTACTTTCACAGGTGCCGACCCAGACTCAATTTCATAAGATGGAGTTGGATAGGATATCGAGAAACCTTCATCCTCAAGCTTGTCTCTTGAAGCATCGGAAAATCCAAGCAGGAACTTGTCCGCGTAATTACCTTCATTATACACTTTAAATTCAATATTATAATCACTGCCGGATGTGAGAGTAATAATCGGCGAGACAGATTCAACTGAGACTCCAGAAAATTGCATAATATCCACCATTAGCGAAACCTCTGATTCCGCAATATTTGGTGGGGGGAATCCTGCCGCTTCCTCAACCCGTGCTTTGATATTGAGGTTATGTGTTGACCTTTGCATTCCTGTATCTGCTTTGATGGTAACCTGAAAATCAACCTCACTATTTGGGCCGATTGTAAGTTCCCCGGGAGCGGAATATGACAATCCTTCGATTGTAACTTCAATGCTTATCTTCTCAGTGTATGCATTTGGATTAGATGCTGTACAATCAGCGTAATCAATTAGCGTAGCGCCTGGTCCAACATCTATCTGAAGAGTCCCTGAGGGGTTAACTGCTTCACACTCTAACTCCACTGATGGGGTGAAGCCTATTTGTGCAGAAGTTAAATCGATTAATGGTAGAGCCAAGCAAAAACAAATCAGAAATACCAACAATGTACTTCTGGACACATCTGTTGTATAACGAGATTATACTTGATATTTGCTCCGGCATTTGCTTTGTATTATTTCTCGTTGCTCTTGTGATGGTCTTCAAGCATCTTTGTCATAGCGAGAATTAACTTGTCAGTATCGACAGTATTGATGATTTGAGTATCTATTTTTGTTCCTACGATTACATCACCTGCGACGGCAGAATCGGTGATATTGACTGTATGACCTTGTTGCGGTTTGGAATTCTCAATTTCTGAGATCAGACTCGCTTCAATCAATTCCAATTGTTTGATACGATTTTGATATGTGGTAATGTCATCACTCAATTTCGAAACTTTTGATTCTGAATCAGCGACCTTTTGCAATTTTTCTTCAATTCGTTGCAATTCTTGCTTATTCGATGAACTATATGCTCCTATTTCCTCAAGAGCCTCTCTTGCACCCTCAAGGTCGAGAGTCTCTTCATTATCCTCCTCTGGAATATGGCCTAATTCCATGAAATAAAGCGGCAACTTTGTTGCAGCATAATAGAATCCTAAGAATAGAGCAATTCTGATGATTACATCACCTTCTCCAAGGTAAAAACTATCATCGATTTCAGCGATATCATAATCGCCATCAGTGGGGTATAGGTCGGCATTTTTCACCGTGTTTTCGAATTGATTCATATGTAATTGTGACAAGATAATTACTAAGACGATTGCGGATAAATAGGCGAGTAGTAACAGTACTGGTGGCCGTTTGAAATACGCCACTCTTGGTGATTTTCTCCATATTGGATTGTGGCCATGAGACTCTTGCCAAGTTACCCAAATAGGTTGTTTTTCATATCCAGCATAGATGAATAACAAAGTCACAGGAATCACAAATGCTCCAGCCCACAAATACCCATATGCCATGCCTCCATCTTTTGGCTCTGGAGGACCTGCTTTGGTGTTGATTGAACGCAAGCACTCATCGCGTTCAGACCATTTTACTTGTTCGCCATTACGCCCATCAGCTAAATCGCAATCGATGTTTTCATTCAGAACATCAAGACGTTTTTCGGAAAATTCTGTACCCGCAGTTAGCCAAATAGCGATGGTCAGCAAAATCAATAATCCATAGATGGAATGAGCAATATTTGGGCTGATATAGCGGCGATAACCCTCTGCCGTTTCTCCCCCCTCAGACGAGTGATTGCTTGAATCGCCCGTGGAGGTCATGTATTTTCCAGAGGGGAGGCATTTATTGAATTAGAGGTATATTTTCTCACTCAAATGTGAATAGGAGGCCTCGATATTTGCAACCTTCGCTGGATTCCCATTTCGATTGAATAAGATCTCATGGTCCTCTGCAGCAAGGTTTGCCGCGTGGTCATCGACTCTAAATCCAGACATCATTGTCGGCTGTTAAGTCCCCTTTTGCATCGCCAGTATTCACGACGCCACGGGGTTCAACGAGCAATACCTTGCATTCGTGTTCTGCAAATGGTTTGTGCTCAACACCTTTTGGAACGACATACATTTCACCTTCGTTTAATTCTATGACTCCATCTTTGAACTCGATTTTCATTGAGCCTTCGATTACAATGAATACTTCATCAGTATCAGAATGGTTATGCCAAACAAAATCGCCTTTGATCTTGACTAACTTGAACTGGTAATCGTTCATCTCAGCGATTATCTTTGGAGTCCAATGCTCAGAAAATTTGGCTAATTTATCCTTCAAATTGATTTTCTCCATTCGTCTCACCCTTGACTTCAGTCCGTCCTAGAGAGGACATGCATCGTACTACCGTTTTCTAGATTGGCTTTTACATCGATGGCCCATGCGTCTAATGAGACATTTAGTACAGCGATTTCATCTCCTTGTTGGAGGGTATTGTACAGGTTGGGCCAGGCATTATCCCAGCCTTCGATGGCAATTCTTCCAGTAGCATCGAGAATTACAACACCCTTGCGCGACCAAGGCTTGCCATTACGACCTATTCCGGATTTGTATGTGGTATAGGCCACTCTACCTGCTACATTCCAACGAGCCCTGAAATCTAATAGACCAATATCTCCATCTTCAGCGTGATCTGCGTGAATTACACGAGCATAAGGGTCAACTTTGAATTGTAATTCACCCTTCCAATTCGTAGAGGGGATGATGCCGACCAGTCTTACTTTGTCACCCTTTTTGATGTCGAGAGGATAGGTTGATTCACCTTCGTTCTCTTCTGCAATTATTCGAACGAAAGCAAAGCCTCCGTCTTTCTCAATAGTGATATTTGGTGGTTTATCTGGAACCTCAATCGCGCTAAATACCTCACAGAAAATGCTTGCACGTGGTACTAATTCAGCGAATGGCGTGAGGTTGTATACCTTGAGCCCACCCAAAGGTTGGTGTTGGCCACCCTCAGGTAAATCGTCATCACCAGTTCCATTGGGGCAAAGTCCCTTCCAGTCACAGGTAGTACAGCGAGTCTCAGTTGGGTCTTCGGACTTGACTCCACCTTCATCATAACCGCGCAGTGGCCTTGGGATTGGAGGACAGTCATCAATACTGACTTCCTCGCTCTTGATTTCTTGCCAGAGGTCGTGCAGAGTGGCCTCCATGCTGGTAATTTCCTCAGCTGAGGGGACTTCGATTGTTTTTCGAACTCCAACTCCAAGATACCATACCTCGAGGGTGGTGGGGAGTTCTCCATCATGAGTGAGCGACCAGAGCATAGCATAGATTCGAAGTTGCTCGACATAATTGCCTGAACGATCCCCTCCGCCACGGCTGGCTTTGAAATCCATGATTCGAACTTGTCCACCGTGACGATACACAACATCGTATTCTCCTTGGAACCAATGGTCGGGATGTACTACATTGAGAGAGAAGGGTTCAGCATCTGGGTCGACGAACCATGGTCGAGCAATTTCCCAAGCTTCAACTTGTGAACAGGAGCCATCTTCTGCGAGTGGATGTCGACCTTCGAATGACGACCTGCCGTCTGGAGCAGGTATCTCAAATCGCTGTCCACTTCTCCAAGCCTCTAGTTCATCATCGCTAACATTAGCCATACAGGTTTTGACCTCGTCAATGTGCATTTGGCACGCAGTAACGCACATATCACGGTAGGTTTCCATAGAATATTCATGCCAATTTCCACTTCGTCTCTCGTTCTTATTCCACTCCGCATGCATGGCATCTCTGATTGCTGGCCAATGTGCATCTACTCTCGCCTCACACCAGATAGAAAGATCGGATTCAATCTCCTCAGGGAATAATGGAAGTAAATTATCTGCGCCATTTCCCATTACGCTTGAAGGTGCAGCCGTCATCACCAATCCTGGTGATTCACGTAATACTCGGCATACTGTCTCTTCAACAGCTCTTCCAAGAAATAGCGGCGGGCTCTGAGGAAACTTGAGCCGTTGCTTATTTTGGTACCACCATAAGCGTGGGCAATCCTCCCAAGTATTGGACTGTGAAGCCGATAAGCGGTTGAATCGACCGACTTCGTCAGTCGCAGGGTTGGCAAGTCTGACCGGCATGACTGCCAAAGCCGTTGTCGCAGGGTCTTCAATCCTTCGGAACTACTGTGATTCTAGTAGACCTTGAATCAATGCGTAATTGCACGAGTCCTTCTCGCCATCCAAGTTCTGCTGAAGTCATTCTAACCACACAACCTGGCTCGATTGAAAGGATTGTTCCATTGATTGAGGAACCGAATGCTACTGCCTCTGCAACACGCTCACCATCCCATATGTGGAAGGAAACCATCGACCAAGGTCTGCCATCGATTCTCTTGCCATCTCTCCTTTGGCAAGACAGAACTACGCCTTCGACATTAGCCTTAGTGCGCAGCATTCCCATTCGAGTTAGTTCTGCATCGCTTTCTGAAACGATTGTAGATAAGTTATCGAGATAGAGACGTGGTTGCTTTCTCCAAACTCCGGGGAGTGCACCGGTGATGATTACTTCTCCATTAGGAGCATCGTGCATCGAAGGGAAGGCGCCAGGCTGGCTTTCTTCGAGTGTGACCATCTTGTCACCTGCTTTGATCATTGCACCCAATACTGGCTCCCCGTAATGATTGGGAAGTGGTCCCCATGCACCCTGTAATTTGCCTTTGACATTGACCCTATTCGGTATTGATGAAAGAAGTTCATGTGGGATAGTAATAGTTGGAGCAGGGAATGGTACTTCGGTAGCAGCGCACCAACGACAACCGCCTGCTTCACCATCACACGGCTCTGCAAGCGGCAGGGTATTGTCGCTTGACCATGTTTGCATTTGATTGAGAACAGACCTGTATTCCTCTGTGGATAAAGGATTGACTTCGACAACCTTGCGTAATGCATTGGTGAGGTACCAACCCTCAAGCCCTTCACATTTCGAATCGTGAGTCTCATTCCATAGCCATGCATAAAAATTGAGTTGGTCGTCGAGTGAGGAGGAAAATTTCCCCCCTCCATCTCCCATCTTGATGTCAACAATGCGATTCTTGCCATCCCATCGTAGCACTAAATCGCATTCTCCCGCCGCCCATCTGTCGTGATGATACATGCGTTGAGGTTGAGGATTACGTGGGTCCTTTACCCACGGACGTGCGATTTCCCATGCATCAGCCCAGGTGATGCCATCCTTGCTGAATCCATGAGGCTCGTCCTTCCACTTGACCTTCTGATTGACCTTTTCAGGTAGTGCATAGTATGGGGGAGAATCCCAGCATGGCGCTGGAATATCGAATTCATGCACACCGCCTCCGGCTTGATGACAAGCTGCTACTTCTTCCAATTGCATTCCGATACCATTGCTGAGCATTTGCTCCACAAGTGCATTATCGAAATGCTCATCGAAATCTCCTTCATTCCACATTGACTCAGAGAAGACCTTCCTGCCTTGTTCGAGAACTTTGGCAGCCATTTCAGGGACCTTGGACAAGATCCACTCTGTCAGCTCCTCAAGACTCTCACAAGATTGTGCTCGCTCCATCAATAGCGCACACAGGCCATCTTCGACCTCGATACCCATCACCTGATGGGGGGAGAGGGGGCCACGTAGCCCTATGCGGTAGTTGAGAAACCACTGCTTTGAACATCGGCGAAAAGTAGTGAGAGATGATGCAGAAAGACGCCCACGGGCTCGACCGATACTAACGGCTTCAGGTGGTTTCTGAACAGGCATTGTCAAACCTCAAACGTCGAATGAGTAGTAATCGCCCTTAATTCTCTGCTCACGATCCTTGCGTGATGCAGCCTTGTTGATTCTTGGGCGTTTAGAATCATGATCTCTACGGAAGGTGACATCAACTCCAGCGAGGAATCGGTTCATTCCTTCACGCAGAGGGAATGGCCCTTCTGCCATTCCGTGATGACCGCCTTCACCCTCGAAAACGAGGAGGGAATCTGAAACGATATCGATGAAGTAAACATCGTGGTCGATAACGAATGCACTCTTTTCATTGGAGTCCATTGTTCTGCGGATTGCCTTTGCCGTCTCCATTCTAGCATTTGCATCGAGATGAGCGCTTGGCTCATCGAGAAGATAGAGGTCAGCATCACGGCCCAGACATATTGCAATGGCAACCGCTTGTGCCTCTCCCCCAGATAATGTGTTGACTACCTTAGCAAGTAAGTCGTCGACACCGAGGGCTCGAATGACGGTGACGTTGAATTCACCACTACGCCAACTGATGCCTATTTCGCTATCGAGCCAAGTCTGGACTGTACAATCCATATCAATATCGATATGTTGAGGCTTGTAGGAAACTGTTGCATCTGCTGTTACCCAGCCAGCATCGTATTCATGCTCACCGGCGAGAATTTTGACCATCGTTGATTTCCCAGTTCCATTTGGTCCGACTACTCCGACAACTTCGGTTTGGTGGACCTTGCCCTCTCCGGTTTTCAATTTGAAATCACCAAGAGTTTTCTCCATACCTCCCCATTCAACTACAGTATAGCCGAGTTCCGCTGTGCGCTCGGTATGGGTTTGGAATCTGATTGGCTTATCCCTAATTCGAACATTTTGTTCAACGAGGAATCCATCTAGGTAAGCATTGATCGCCTTGCGAGTAGTTCTCGCTGGAGTGAAAATACCGAATGCGCCCTTCTGCCCATATACAATGTGAATCAAATCTGCAAGTACATCGAGAACTGCCAAGTCGTGTTCGATGACAATAACTCTAGCAGTCTCAGCCAATTCCTGTATGATACCTACTATTCGCATTCTCTCATGGATATCGAGATATGAAGATGGTTCATCAAAGAAGTAGACATCAGCGTCCTTGAGCAAGGTCGCACAAATCGCAACCCTCTGCAATTCCCCGCCACTCAACTGGTCGAGATTGCGTTCTTGCAGATGAGATAGTCCTAATTTTTCAACCATCTCAGTAAGCATTCCGCGCTCATCAACTGCACTTAGAAGAGTCCCTACTTTGCCGTTGAAGGCCTTTGGAAGGTGGTCGACGTATTGCGGTTTGAGTGCAACTTTGATTCCTGCATCGCAAACATCGCTGAGGAAATCTCGTAGTTCTCCACGCGGAAGACTCTCGATACAATCCTCCCACCAAACTTCATCAGCCTCGAAATCTCCGAGATTGGGTACTAATTCACCGGATAAGATATTGAAAGCAGTTGATTTTCCCATGCCGTTAGGGCCAAGAATTCCGATAACTGATTCCTTGGAAGGAGTGGGTAAGCGGAACATTCGGAAGCCATTGAGAGAGTAGCGATGAATCATATCACTTTCGAGTTCAGAGGGTAACTGCGTGATAATTAGCGCATCGTGTGGACACTTATTCACACAAATTCCGCAACCGATGCAGAGCGACTCGGAAATGTGAGGTTTACCATTGTGGTCATCCATAACAATGCACTCTTGTCCATTGCGGACAGGGGGGCAAAAGTTCAGACATTCGTCCATGCACTTCTTTGGTTGACAGTTGTCCTCCTTGAGAACTGCAACGCGCATAGACCATCGCCTCCAAAGGAGGCGTCAAGCCTACCCCTCATGAATCAGCCGGTCTTTGTACAGCACCACATTGTCGCCTGCTATCCAGCAGAATACGAAGCGGCTCTGGCAGTACAATATGACGTAATGGTCCATCCTCCATTTCTGGTTCATGGCTATCGAGCCAATCGAAATCTACACCACCATCTGTATCCTTGACAGTAAGATATCCAACTTGGAAGGATACGATATTTTGGAAGAAATGAGTTCCTTGGCTAGGCTCGACTTTGATGTCTACCATGTCGCACTCAACAATTGCTGCAGCACCAGAAATTTGGCTCCAGGATACAGGTACTCCAAGTGAAGGGTCACTAGAACCCCATCTGCCCGGGCCAATGAGTAGGTAAGGCCTCTTTGCGCGATTGAGTTTGAGATTCAACTTCTCAATCACCGGTACAAGATCAAGAGTTTTTAGTCGGTCAAGACTATCTGGATTGATGTAAACCACATCACATATTTTGTCAATTACTCCATTTCCTAATGATTGATTGGAGCGCAGTATCATGGTTTCCTCATCAATAAGGTCGAGGTCAACTTCAACATCTGCTAAATCAGCGACCAGTGGCCTAAGTTGAACAATTGCGAATCTACAGATACCTTTCTCCGCATCATCAATCATTGCAAATTCAATTTCAACTGGGCATGATAACGCGTCTTCTAAGCGTCTCAGACTTTCTTTTAGAATAGGAATAAGTGGAATTCTATCACGCTTCAATGGGCCATGCATTGTAATGATTCTAGGACCATCTCTGGCAAGAGTATCTAGAATTCGGTCATCGCTAGCAACATATGTACTCGCAATATGCTTTAGTTGCCCGTGTTCCTCGGCGACAGATAGCCCGCTGCGAACCATTGTTACATCAGGGTCCATTCCAATAACGCCCGAGAATTCCTCCATCTTTACTGCCCAAAATTGCCTTTGCGCCGTATTCAATGTCATTTCGGTACTTGCAAATTGGTGAATGCGTTTAGGATGAGCTGGCGATACACGAAGGCATCTTTCGCCATCTGCAACAGTGCGACCAAGGCCAAGTGCCATTGCAGCCAAGCCATCACCAGGCTCGATTTCACCAACTGGATAGTGGTTATGAGATCTAGCAACTCCACTAATTGTCGGATAGAAAAGGTCGCCGTGACGGGAGCCTACTAATTCCTGTATGACTACCGCCATTCTCTCTTCTTCGATTGAGTTAGGAGTAGCGGACACATATGCTTTCGCTTTTCTATAGAACGTTGAAGCATAGACTAATTTTATGGTGCGGATAAGGTGTTCAACCCTTACTTCTAACTCGGGATGATCATTGGGCAACATGTAGGTTGAATACACTCCTGCGAATGGCTGGTGAAGGGCATCTTCAAGCAGTGAGGAGGATCTAACCGCAAGGGGCCAATCGGTGAATTCGAGGACCTGTTCGACTATTTTTCTTTGCTCGGGGGTAAATTCTCCCGCAATGAATAATTCCGCAATTTCCTCATCACTGATGTCGTCACTAAGTACAGATTCATACAGATTGTTGGCCTCCATAAATGCCTCAAATACATCGGTTGCAACGATTAGCGTTCGTGGAACTACAATTTTGACATCGGGAAAGTCATCTCGTAGCCCAAGGCCTCGCATTTTCGTGAAGAAGAAAGCAAGACCTCGTCCCTTTCCTCCCAGTGAGCCTTTGCCGAGACGCTGGAATCGAGAAATTTTGGCTGCATTTGGAGAGAAATCGAATACTTCGCGTTCTCTTTGGATTTGGAGAAAGGCGTCAATCCGAGTGGTAATGAAATCTCGAACCTCTTCGATATCTTGGAACTCATCGGTAGAACGAGGGCGCAATTCTTGTGCAAGGTCGAATTCTGTACGAGTCCTTAGCCAATGTGAAAAATGATTCTGCTCAGCATGGAAGCGAACACACTCGGCTGGTACATCTACTAGTATGCGACGTAATTCTACAAGATTGGTTGCACGACCGAGTTGTGTTCCATCGGGCAACCTGAAAATGAAATCACCAAAACTCATGTGTGATTGCATGAAATCCCGAATTCGTGAATGCAAATTTGGTTCGTCCTTAGCAAGGAAAACGCAGTTATTTGCCTCCGCAGCTTCACGGTTATCCTCCTCTGTGGATTGAAAGAGTATGGGCATGTGAGGATATGAGCGACGTACTGATTCCACCAACTTCAATCCGGCATCTGCTTTCAATCGCCCCCTGTGTGGGAATCTGCCGTCGGTAAATAGGCCAATCATATTGTCGCCATATGCATTGATGAGGCCTTTTGCTTCCTCGTAAGTTGTAGCGAGTAATACCTTTGCACGAGCTCTTAATCGCAACATTTTGTCGTGAAGATTGAATCCTTCATACATCAGACGGCTTGTCTGATCGAATAGCAATTGGTAGAATCTCGGCAGGTATGACGAATAGAATCTGGCTGAGTCCTCAACCAATAATAGGACTTGGACATCGCCGTTTTCGATATCATGATCTAGATTACGGCGGTCTTCGACCATCTTTGAAATTGCAAGTAAAATACTGGAGTCGCCTGACCACACGAATAT
>Ga0315329_10001031_pt1 | contig 11047 bp, 8 predicted proteins | sample M150032315metaG_FD_203459 | JGI IMG/M metagenome (GOLD analysis project Ga0315329, IMG submission 203459) | Ammonia-oxidizing marine archaeal communities from Monterey Bay, California, United States - M1 500m 32315 | ecosystem: Environmental > Aquatic > Marine > Coastal | place: USA: California...
ATTCGACAGTCTGGCGAAGGGCATATCATTAACACAGCGTCTGTGAATGGTTTGCAGGCCTCGGGGGCGATTGCGCCTTATAGCGTTGCCAAATTTGGCGTGGTCGCACTGACTGAAACCCTTCGCCTTGAGCTGGATGCTGACGACTCGGATATTTCTGCATCGGTACTTTGCCCTGGACCGATTAATACTCAGATTGTCTTCAGTAAGCGGAATCGTGATGCTGAATCGGCGAAAGACCATCGTTCGTCTGCGGAGGAAAAAGCGTTCGAAAAGCATGCGGGTGCAATGCTCGCCGAACGAGGCAAAGATCCATCAGAGGTGGCGGATATGGTGATGGATGCCATCATTAATGATGACTTCTGGATTCTCACTCATCCGGAATGGAAGGGAATCATGCAGGCGCGGGCCGCAGCGCTTTCAAACGACAACAGTCTTTACACGGGTTCTGGCGGGTAAGGCAATTATTGTTTTTGTCCCGTCGGACACCTCGGGTTTTGAGGAGAACCCGTGGACCAGGTTCAGGCGACCCGGGCCTCTGGCCACAGGCGCAGAAAGTTCTCGCTATAGAATCTGGCCTTGGTGCCTTCGTCTTTGCCTTCTAGCGATTTATCGAACTTGCCTATTGGGTTTCTACCACCCTCTACGTGCGGGTAGTCACTAGAGAAGAGATACAAATCCTGATTGGATTGATCAATCAGGCTGGACAGGTCCTCGTGCGGAAATGGCGTGAACCCCATTTGCTGGGATAACTGTTCAGATGGCGTGCGATCGAATCGCACTGATTCATCCACCCTGCCATAAATTTTAGTGACCCAATCCAGGCGGCGAACCATTTCAGGTACCCATCCGGCACCCAATTCGACAGCCGCGCCTCTAAGGTTCGGGTGGCGATCAAGTACGCCATCCAGCACCAGCATGGATACAAAGGTTTCTGGTGGTTGGTGCATCAGGGCTGCATCTTTTGTGCGAACATTTTCACCGCCACCCATCCAGTCTTTGACGGCTGCGCGGCCATTGTTGCTCCATGCTTTCAGTGCCTGTAGCGGAGAGCCGCCAACGTGCAGCACAAATGGTGTGCCTGATTCTTCTAGCAACGCCCAGAACTTTTCAAGGTCGACATGTCCCGGTGATCGTTCACCTGGCGCCCGGTGTGGAACCCAGATGGCTTCTAACCCGGCTTTGACCGCCCATTCGAGCTCAGTATAGGCTGACTCTGGGTCATCCAGAGGAACGATGCCCACACCCATGAGCCGATCATCGTCGCTGCAGAAGTCAGTCATATGCCTGTTATGGGCCCGGGTCGCGCCATACCTCAGCTTGACTGATTTCTTCTGGCTTGGATGAAACGGCATGGCCACGCTGTGGGTGGCGAAAACTAATTGTTTCTTAAAGCCAAGCATGTCCATTGCAACGGTGCGATCTGATTTATTGAACGCGCCAAGTGCCTGAATTTCCTTCGAGCTCTCAATCAGCTTATCGCCGAGCGCTACCTGGGCAGCGATATGTTCTGCGCTGTGTTTGCCGCCCTGGTCCATGATGATGTCGACTTCTTCATCTGTCACGAGGGAAGCGCTGTAGCTGACTTCAGGGACCTCGTCACGGATACCCGGATCCGCATAGGCTTTCAGGAAGTTCGGCAGTTCCATAATGTGGCTATCTGCATCATAGAAGGGGCGGTCTGTTGGTGCGTATGCCATGGCTCGGCTCCGTTTGTGAAGGACGTTTGTGAAGGACGTTTGATGAAGTGTAGTTGGTGAGGGTAGCGACAATTCCTTGAGGCGTCTATCTTTCTTAGATCTTAACCATACCGCCATCTACAACGAGAGTTTGCCCGGTGATGTTCATGGAATCTTCCGACACCAGGAATTTCACGGCATTTCCCATATCTTCGACCGTTTGTTCACGCTTAAGCGGTGTCCGCTCAAAGATGGTGGGGTAGCTGTCATTGAATATGCCCTCGAACCATTCCCTTGGGTCCATACCTTCGAATTCCGGCATCCGTTTAACGGCCTGCTGCGCGTTGCCCTTCCAGGCGTCGGTGTAGACAATGCCCGGGCATACCGCATTAACATTGATATTGTCGGGGCCAAGTAAATCGGCCTGGGTCTGGGTGTAGTTAATAAGTGCGGCCTTCATGGCGTTGTAGCTAGGATGGACAAATCCCGTCAACATTGCTGGTGAAAAGGATCCCAGACCGGCGATAGACGAGATATGAACGATTTTTCCGTATTTTGCTTCGCGCATGTGGGGAACCACGGCTTCGCTCATCAGGACCGTTGGAAGCAGGTTCTGGTTGTAGAGCGCGTTCCAGACTGCTTCCACAGGCGCAAGCGGGTGCGAGGGTGGATCATCAGCCGTCTTTGGCCCGGCACCGACATTGTTAACAAGAATATCGATCTGCCCATAGTCCTTTATCGTCGCATTGACGACTTCCATAATTCGATAAGGATCAGTGATGTCGCCTGGCATTCCGATGGCTTTGCCGCCAGCGTCATTGATGGCGTCGACCGTACCCTTTGTGGTGTCCTCGCCGTAGGAGTTGACGATAACCGTCGCGCCCTCTGACCCGAGAGACATGGCAATGGCCTTGCCGATCCCCCGCCCAGCGGCAGAAACGATAGCAACTCTATTATTGAGTTTCATAATGAATTCCAAAAACCTGATAGAGGCCGACAATGAACCAAAGGCCGGAAGGATTGCAAGTGGCATCCAGTTCACGTACAAACAACGCTGAGAGATCAGGAATGCAAGTTCAGTAAAATGTCGCTAACCGTAAAACAACATGCCGAGTCAATGGCGGAATACCTGGAGGAAGGGGCCAGGCAAGCGTTGGCACTTGGTAATCGTGGACCTGTGAGGTTTCAGGACGATCGTAGTTTGCATCCTGACATTACGGATGCTTTCTCTCGCTGCGGCTTCTATGTGTTTACCGGCGTGCTTGAGCAGCCCGAACTCGACGACCTTAAAGATGAAGTAAAGCGGGCGCTTGAGCGCGCGCCAGTGTCAAATCAATCGAAACTGGACCAGCAGGGTCGCCCTTCGCTAGGCGCAGATCTTTCAATACCACCTTTTCATCTGGTGTCCCCCCTCGGCGATCCTGTTGGTGGAACCGAGCGTAATGCGGGTCGTCATCCCGTAAAAATGGTGACACCAATGCCGGACGCGGGTTCTCCTTCACAGGTTGTTCAGGTGATTTTTGGCACCCTGCATATCCTTGATTCGTGTTTACGATTGTATGGTCATCCGCAGTTACTGAAGGTGGCAGAAGCCACGAACGGCTCTGACTTCACGCCATTCAATGAAGCTATTTTTGTAAAACAACCTGGCCTGGGCGCGTCGGTCGCATGGCACCAGGATGCAACAACGCACTGGGATTCCCCGAATCTAGATGAGGGTACGCATGGATTTAACTTCATGGCGCAGCTCTACGGTTGTACCGCAGCGAATGCTGTCTGGGTGGTTCCCGGTACGCACAAACAGGGCAAGCTGGATATTTCGTCGCTTACTGAGGTGGGCGGTGACAGGATTTCTGGCGCGGTCCCGATGATCTGTGACCCAGGTGATGTTGTGATGTGTAACCGTCAGGTCGTTCATGGTTCCTTTGCGAACACTTCAAATGACTGGCGTGTCTCTGTAGGCTTTGGGTTTCACCGAAAAGAGTCGGTGGTTGGTGCCAGTGCGAAACTATTGAATGGCAAGGTTGTGCGCTATGACGAAGCCAGGGTGAAGGAACGTTCAAGAATGATCGCGATCGCCATTGACGCCAGGACGCAGCGATATCCGAATGAAGAACGTTATCATTACAAGCCTCTGGCGGGTTTTGAGGCCGAGAATAACTTTAACGAAGAGACGCGGGAGCAGGTGGTTAGGAACTATAATCTACTAGACCTCCACATTTAGCGAATCACTTCCAGCTAACAACCCAACTACCCAGAAGTAGAAACCATGAGTAATAATCGACTTGCCGCAATAGCGGGGCTTACGGCACCGGGTATGGACTATGAAATTGTGCCCGGCGAGGTGTGGGGCAGACCCTGCAGAATGTTTAAGAATGCTCCGCCGACACTACGCGACCTTTACCAGGCTGCGAGCAGTGATGAGACGTTTCTTGTGTTTGAAGATGAGCGTTATACGTTCGCTGAAACCAATGACCGGGTTGCCCAGATCGCAACTATCCTCACTGACCAGTTCGGTGTGCAAAAAGGCGATCGGGTTGCCATTTCCATGCGTAATTTCCCCGAATGGATCTTTGCGTTTAATGCGGCAACTTCCATCGGAGCGATCGCAGTCGCAATGAATTCATTGTGGCTTTCTGAGGAGATGGAGTTCGGGCTGAAGGACAGTGGCGCTAAGGTGCTTTTTGCAGATCAGGAACGCCTGGACCGGCTTTCCCCCGTTCGAGAAAACCTTGACCTGGATGTGATCTCAGTAAGAGCGACTAACAAACCTGCGAATACTTCGGCGCTTGAGGACCTGTTGGCCGGTGAAGTATCAAATATATTGCCGGATGTTGACATTGACCCCGGCGACCCGGCGACAATTCTCTATACGTCGGGTTCGACGGGACATCCCAAGGGCGCTGTTTCCTGCCATCGAAATATTGTTAGCGCGCTGCTGTCCTGGGAGCTCGATGGCAAGGTTGGCCTTGCTTTAACAGGAGCAGAAGCACCACAACTGGACTATCAGATAACGGCGTTGCTGGCTGTGCCACTTTTTCATGCGACCGGTTCCCATGCGGTAATGCTTGCGTCTTATCGTTCCCAGAGAAAACTCATATTGATGTACAAATGGGACGTCCCGGAAGCGCAGCGACTCATCGAGGCAGAAAAAGTCGCTGTGTTTATTGCCCCTGCGGCAATGACCGGGGACCTGGAGCGGGCAGCCAGGACAGCCACCCGAGACCTTAGCAGTTTGCTAACTGTCGGTGGTGGTGGAGCCCCTCGGGCGCCGGACCAGGTCCAAAAGATTGCCGGAACGTTTGAAAAGGCACTGCCGAATACCGGCTGGGGCATGACAGAAACTAATGCTATCGGTACCGGTATTGGCGGTGAAGATTATGTTAATCATCCAGAAAGCTCAGGCAGGGTATCTGCTCTGCTGGATCTCAGGGTGCTGGATGAGTCAGGCAAAGAACTGCTTCCGCTTGAACGGGGGGAGCTACAGATTCGTGGCGCCTCCATTATCAAGGGCTATTGGGACAGGGATGAAGCCAATCTAGAGGTGTTTGATGGAGAATGGCTGAGAACAGGGGATGTCGCTTACATCGACGATGAGGGTTACCTATACATCGTTGATCGAATTAAGGATCTGGTGATTCGAGGGGGCGAGAACATTGGTTGCGCGGAGGTCGAGGCAGGATTACTTGCCCATCCGCAGGTCAGGGAAGCTTCTGTCTATGCGGTACCGGATGATCGCCTGGGTGAAGAGGTAGGAGCCACGATTTTTGCTGATGATGCCATTGATGCAGACGAACTTCGTGGATTTCTGGTGGAACACGTTGCCCGATTCAAGATACCCCGGTATCTGGAAATATCCTCAGAACCTTTGCCGCGTATAGCTTCTGGCAAGATCAATAAGCGCCAACTCAGGGAAGAATTCGTTTCAGCACTCGACTGACGCAAAGCCCCGATAAGAAATCCGCCACTAAACAATTTTCAGGATATTTAGTCCCCGGCGGCAACGACAGAAGTTTGACGAGAATTGTGTCTGCATCAGGCAATGAGCGACGGAACTTGAACCCTTCCCAGTCCAGGTGATCCACAAACTGGAAAAGGAAGGGGATTTCCCTTTGCCAAAAATAGTGGATCTCAGAAAAAGCGGTGACTTGATCAAGGAGCAGTTTAAATCCGTTGGTATGCGGTCATAATAGACCGGTATATTCGCTTGAGTGGTCGTGTGGTTATTGTTCGTCTTCTTGTCTGGGTTGTACTGGTTGCACTGATCCCTGTCTGGGTCACTGCGGGGGCTCCGAACAGACACAACGTTGATTTTTCAGGTTCCTGGGAATTGGACTACCAGCTGAGTGATCATCCGAGCGAGAAGATCAGGTACTTGTATATACAGGCAAGAGCCCAGGCCGAACGAGCGGCAGAGCGGGCAAAGAATTCTGGTCGTTTCGTTGATCCAGGGATACTCAATGTGCAGTCTGTAGTCGGGCTCGGCAGATTGACTGAGAAAATTGCCCAGGCCACTGTGCTTACCATCACCCAGGAAGATGATCATATCGTGATCAGCCGAAATGACGATTTTGCATTGGTCTGTGACTTCGGGGAAATGGGTTGGAAAGAAAATGCCATAGGCATAGAAGGCTGTACCTGGGATGAAGACCAACTGGCCTTCCAGATTGCGTTACCGGACGGGCTGAGCGTTTTTTACCAATTCAGTATTGCGGCTGATCGAAGCCGCATAAATGTCGCGACAACCGTAAAAGTCTCCGGCATTTCCTACCCATTCACACTTAATCGGGTCTATATGCCGTTTGAACCAGGTGAAGGCATGTTTGAGTGCACGTACACCATCGCGAACCAAACCAGTTGCACACTGAGTGGCCGTAATGAATAAATTGCACGGCCTTGCTGTCGTGGCGCTCGTCTGTTTTCTGGAAGGTTGTGGAACGCCTCGGGCCGATCCTGGACAATCGTCTTTACCCGACCCCGTGGATGTCGCCCTGATTGTTTTTCAGGACACAGAGGTACGGCTAGCGCGATTGAACCTCAGTATCGCTGTCTTTGACGTTGAATCTGAAATAGAGAGTTCTATTTATAGCGCCAAGATACAGGTGAGTTCCGTCGAGCGAAGATACCTTCCCTTCAGGTTGAAAGAGACGCTGGATCGCGCAGGATTCTGGGGCGCAGTTCGGGTAATGCCTCAGACGGACCTTAATTCAGAGATCAACGTAACGGGGAAGATTCTGTTTTCCGATGGTGTTGAACTCAAGCTCCAGGTCCTCGCTGTAGACGCGACAGGTCGGGTCTGGCTTGATCGAATCTATCACGACGTTACCAGCGATCTGGATTACTCGACAGACCCCAGTTACCAGATTGACCCATTTCAGGATTTGTACAACAGGGTCTCCAATGACCTGTTGGACAGCCTGGGTTCCTACACGAAACTGGACCGGGATCTGCTACTTAATGTTGCAATGCTGAAATATGCGAGGGAGTTGTCTCCGGAAACCTTTGGGCGTTATCTATCCGAAGACGGGGGAGTCGTCACACTGAATGGTTTGCCGTCTGAGGATGATCCCCTGTTTCAAAGGGTTCAACGAATTCGCGAAAGTGAATATCTGTTTGCCGATAGCGTTGATCAGCACTATGAGAGCCTGCATAAACAGATCGGGCCAACCTATGCGTGGTGGCGTTATTACAGTTATGAATTGATTGAAGGTAACAGGAAGCTCACAAAGGTTGATGCAACCAGAGGGGCTACGAGGGGTTCCTGGTATGCAATGGAGAGGATCTATAAAACCTATAAAGAGTCGAAAATGAATGAAGACGCGCTGCGCGAGTTAACCAATTCATTTGACCGGGAAACTGAACCAACGGTAGCGGACCTGGCAGGTAGCGTGATTCGATTAACTGGCACACTGGATCGGCAGTATGAGGAGTGGCGGCGTCTGCTGCGGGAACTTTACCGGAATGAAACCGGCTACTGATTCTGTTCAGGATTGGTCGACATCGGATTTAAACGCACACCCCGGGGGCCCACACTGCGTAGATACACTTACCTGTGAGTCGCCGCGTTGAGCATCAGCGTCATCAGTTCGTTTCGTTCACCCTGGATTGTTGCAGATCGCAGATCCCAGCTGCCGTACAAAGGCACAACTTCGTCGTGGAGGATCATGTCTCCCGGCTGTGCGGTAAAGGAGTTCCGGCCCGCTTTAATCAGGCCGTCGGCAAGCGGAAAGGACCTATCTCGTGAAATGAATGCTGAAAGCTCACCACCCGCAGAAGGAAGGTTGCTGGTGAACTTCCTGCTCCAAGGTGGCGGCGGGTTGCTGCGTGATGAGATAGGGAGACAAGCTTCAGGGATGCAGTGAGTCGATGCGAATAATCTGTTCAGCGATCACCTGGCTGGTTTCATCCATAAGCTTCATCGACAGGGCCCCGGCATCCCAGTCTATATCGATCAAACCATAGTTGCTTTCATAGTAGGGGTTTATCAGGCGATGGGGTCCAGGCTCATCAACAGGGTTCTTGACGAACGAAGTCAGGGGAACGTTTAAGGAGGATGTCGTTAACTCGTAGAGAGGGTAGGGCTCAAATTCGGCTAACGCGTAGATAGCGGCAGAATGGCGATCGCCGGAGACGACCACCACCCCGTTTGCCCTGGATGATGAGAGTAGCCGATAGAGTCGCTCACGTTCCGCCGGCATAACCCGCCAGGATTCCCAGTGGTGACCATCGGCGATGAGCTGGATCGGAGTAACAATGATCCTGATATCCGCGGGCTTGCGGAGCTGTTCTGCAAGCCATTTCCATTGGGACTCCCCTAGCACGTTCTGGTTTGGGTCCTGGCTTTCCACGTATCGACCGATGTCCTGGTCCGGGTGCCGGGTAAGCGGGGTTCGAAAAGAGCGTGTATCCAGCGTGATGAACTGGACTCGTTTACCAATAGGGCCGACGGTCTGTTCCAAATACACACCGGGCCTGGAGGAGCGTTCATCCGACGGCTCGATGTTCCAGACGTACTTGTAAAGCGATTCCGAGAATTCCCTGTACTTGAAATCACCACCGGCATCATCTTTACCGTAATCATGATCATCCCAGGCAACCAGCAGCGGCGTGGATTCGCGTAATGACTTGAAGCTCTCTACCGCTGAGAGGTTTGCATAGGCCTGCCGCAGGCTCATCAACGAGGGGTCGTCGGACTCATCTTCGGCGTAAACATTATCGCCGAGGAATACAAAAGCATCCGGGTGCTGCCCGGCTATTTCATTGAATATCCCGCTGTCGAGAGATGGGTGATAACAGGAACCGAAGGCAATCCTGGTCAACGCCCTACCGGGTGCAAGTGTTGCTGCGGGCATAGGTACGGCGGGGGAAAACTCAAGGGATCCCTGTTCAGCAGTCGATTCAATCTGTTTGTCAGTGCCTACCCTGGTGTCTTGGCAACTGGAAAGCAATGGCAGTACCGTCACGAATGTTATGAAGCTGATCAATCGCATGGAAATTCCTGTTTCATTAATCTTTCTCGAGGGGGCGTTCTTTATTAGTGCAATTTAACGTGATTCTCTGACCTAACCAATAGTTGAACCGCCAGCAGGGGAATCCGTCATACTGTCAAGACGTGTTGTCAAATTGCTTCATGATAAATGGCAGATGATCATCAATCGCACCAAGGCATCTTTCCGCCAGTGTCATGCCGTAGTCCTGGTGACCACGGGTTAAAACCAGTGCGGCAAGGTAGAAGCCAGGGGGGACCGCAAGTCGGTAGCTGTTAAACAGTTCGTCCCGGCTATATTGGATACCATTTTCGGTCAGGACCCGGTGGTAGGTATCGAGGAGTGTTTCCTCCCAGGTGCGCCGGTTCCGGGTTGTCAGGCTGGTGATCAGGAAATAAGCCAGGTCAAACCCGGGTCCGGCAAGGCTGCATTCGCCCCAGTCGAAAAGCATGAGGTCGTCGCCGTTGATTCGCATGTTATCAAGGCGAAAGTCCATGTGTGAGAAAACCTGTTTCTGGTCCAAAAAAAGTGGCAGGTAATTGATTGATTGGCTGGCGTATTGCTGCATAAATTGAACGGGCCTGCTTTGTGGAATTTCTCCCAGGCGATCAATGACAAAAGAGGACATGTCCAGGGCCGCTGCCTCGAAACCGGCAGAAAAGTGCGCAACAGCTTCGGGCGAGCATGCCCAGTGGCTGGCGTGCAGTCTGGCAAGATGGGTAACCGCTGTGATGGCCTGGGTAAAGCTTGCGCCTGAAGCCACGTCGATGACGGGCCAGAGTCCAGCATCCTCAAGCAACAGCAGAAATTTATGATCTGCGTTGAAATAACACCTGGGGGTGCGAATGGCTGAGTGCTCAGAGAGTTCCCGGTAGAAATGTTGTTCCCTGCCATAGGAATTGAATCGGGTGGCAAGCGCCAATTTTTCTGGATCCCCAGATGGTCGCTTTAAAATAACAGAAGCGGGCAGTGCACGACCCCGTAAGGTGATTCGATACAAATCCGCCATGTACCCTTCGCCTGACCCGATTGACTCAATCTGGAACGACTCGACAAGGCCGCCTAACGCCTGGCTTAGATAATCGGCGTCAATTTGTGGGATGGAACGCATCAAACCATTGTAAACCTAAATGTGGAAAAACCTCTTGAATCGCACTCGCCTGAAGACAGTGGGCAGGTTAACCTCAGGATTATGTTTGATGCACTGATCTATGATTCTGACGAAGAAACCTGGTTGCGGTTTACAGGTGCCTCATCCGTCCATATTGCGAAAACCAGTGACGATGTCACCGTGGTGCTGGATACCATTGAAACAGCCTGTTCAGAAGGAAAGTATGCGGTCGGTTATGTCAGTTTTGAAGCAGCCAGTGCTTTTGATTCTGCGTTGGTTCATCATCCCGCCGGGTCGCTGCCACTTGCGGCATTTGCGATCTTCGACCAGGCCGAAGAGGTATGCCCCGGGGGTATCGAACTGTGCTCGGAGCCACTGGATCTGGCTCCTGTGATTGGCGAAGCGAATTTCGGTGATTCGATACAACAAATAAAATCCTATCTCCGGAGTGGGGATAGCTACCAGGTGAATTTTACCCATCAGCTAAAGGGCAAAACGACAGCATCACCAGGTTCGATTTTCTCATTCCTTTGTCGCGCACAACCGTCTCCCTATTCGGCATTTATTGAAACCGACGACTACGCTATTTGCAGTGTTTCGCCGGAACTTTTTTTTGAAGTCAACGGCGCCTCGATACGGACTGAGCCGATGAAGGGTACGCGTCCAAGAGGACGATTTCCGGAAGAGGATGCGGGATTCAGGTCAGATCTAACAGGGTCGGAGAAAGACCGGGCAGAGAACCTGATGATTGTCGACATGGTGCGAAACGA
>Ga0315329_10001033_pt1 | contig 11032 bp, 16 predicted proteins | sample M150032315metaG_FD_203459 | JGI IMG/M metagenome (GOLD analysis project Ga0315329, IMG submission 203459) | Ammonia-oxidizing marine archaeal communities from Monterey Bay, California, United States - M1 500m 32315 | ecosystem: Environmental > Aquatic > Marine > Coastal | place: USA: California...
CAAATAGTTAAACCGGAATTTAAGATAAAAGTAAACCCAAATTGGAGGTTTATGATATCAAAGTATGTGAATACGATGAATTCCTTGTGGAGTGAGTATCAAGCACCTACCTATAAGCGGCTCTATAAGATTGTTACATTAGTTAATAATCCCAGAATATTTCGATTACTTACTCTAGGACGTTTAACAGGTAATTCTTGGTTTAAGTATTCTTACAGAGTCACTCCCACTCATTTATTAAACGATGAAGAAGCAATTGAAGAGAATTGGAAAAATACTACGGAAGCCTGGTTAGGTAAGAAATGGATATGGCACGGTGGCAATAGTATTGAAACATTAGATATGATATATCCTGCGGATTATCCGGCTCCATGTGATTTGAGTTTCAGAAATTTTAATGCACGAGAGAGAGTATTATTAACTGAAGAATGTCCTCGAGAAGCAATAGGTACTTCATGCCAACACGACATATTTCCTCCTAGAGAATGGTGGCAATCGTATATAGATTTAGTTCAAGAAAATAAAGTATGTGTAGCAAATTACCTATCAGATAAATCATGCAAGCCGCTATACTGGAAAAAGATATTCTTAACTATAGGTGGACCTAATTGGTATAGAGAGTTTGAAAGAATGGGATTTAAATTATATGATGAATTATTTGATTATAGTTTTGATTCTAACCCCTTATTTGAAGATAGATGGAAAAATATAATGAGACAATGTGATAAGATATTAGATATGGCCCCTCTTGAAATAGAAAGAATTGAAACAATATTACAACCCAAATTGGAGTATAATGCAAAACGAATCAGGGAATTGGCTATACATTAGTCACGGCCGCGCATACGAATCAAAAGAAGAATTTTTAACACCACCGAAAGTCCCAAAGCCGCCTGGATTTGATCATTGGAATTATTCTCTTGAAAGGTTAAAGGAGAAGACAGATAAAAATATAATAATATGGAATGCTAATGAATCAGGAGGCTACCATCCGTTATTAGGTGATCAGTATGATAATGTATTAGAGATAATTCATAATTATTCTCATCCCGATAATAAAATATGGTATCTTAATGGTGATGCAAATGCAGAACATATCTATAATGATTGGTGTGAATTAGTTAAGCCTAAAATACGAATTACTATGTATCCTCTAGTACCATCAAGTGCTAGAGATATCTGTGTCTCTAGATTACGAAAATTTTATGAGTTGTATCAACCTGTAGAAGATATGGATATCCCTGCAAAATATCGGGTGATTAGTATGGTTAATCAACCGAAGATATCTAGAATATTAACACTTAGAGAATTAGCAGGTAGACCAGGATTCATATATTCATTTAATTGTACAGAAGTTAATAGCATAGGAAGAGATGGTTCCGAAACTGATGAGTTCTTTACATCATTCGTAGAAAGAATGCAACCTAAGAGCTCTTGGAAATGGGTAAAGAATGGAAACGCTATAGAATTTAATAATAGAAGTGACGAAACGAAGTATGTTGATTTATCATGTGGATTTAATATGAGTAATGAAAGGTTTGATCAAACTAAACGAATCCATTTTAAAACACCTTTTACGCAAGGTTTTGAAGACGATACAGATGCATATCATGATTTCTTACCAGTGCAGGAGTGGTTAGAATCAGAGATAGATTTAATTATTGAAACATATCATATAAGAGCATTTGGTTTGAGTGATAAGACATGTAAAGCATTGGCTCATTGTAAGCCATTTCTTGTTGTCGGGTGTACTGGATGGTATAAGATATTTGAACAATTAGGGTTTAAATTATATGATGAATTATTTGATTACAGTTTTGATGAAATAGAATCATTTAGATACAGGCATGAAGCAATCATGGCTCAAATAAAAGACATCCTAAATATGGATAGAAGTGTGCTCGACAAAAAAATACTGGACATCCAAGACAAAATAAGTTATAATAAAAGACAATTATTAGAGTGCAGAGAAGACGTGGACGTCTTCTCTATTGTAAAACAAATAGAGAAAAATATATAATGGAAATAATATTATGCGGCTCCGGTGGTACAGTAGCAACTTGGGAATTAACCGAACAAGCATATAATTACTGGAAAGATAAACCAAGGAAATTTTTATTTGACTTTTCTTGGAACCTACCTGATCTTAGAAATGATAATGTATTTGACGATGAGCATCCACCTAGAGATAAACTTGGGGTTCCTGATGAAGCATGGTTTTTTGATCCGTTAGATCAAATATGGCGAGGTGATAAATCAGGTCGGTTCAATTCGAATTGTTTAGATATTTGTGAATACGATAAAGTAGTAATTTATGTTGAAGATAATAATGAAGTGACAATGCACCGTCCCGATGAAATACCTTCTGTGAGGCATGAATATAATTTTAAATCAAAGTCAGATATTTTTTATTCTGCCGTTTCTACAGAAGTCGGCAATTGGGCACATAAGATGTATACAAAGTCTATTCCCTTAGATAAATTTAGATTACATACTGTAAATATTAATAATAAAAAATGGATAATATCTCTTGAAACAACCCAAAAGGAAAGTTGGGACATGTATGAAGAGACTCGCGTTGACTGGTCATATAGATTACATGTAAGGAATCAAATCTTTGTAAATGATATGATTGAATATACTGGTATAGATTTAAACTATGATATGAATACTGGAAATCATGAACAAGATTGTTCTCACTTTAAAGTACATAAGGTATAATATGATTAAAGATATTAAATTGGATTATGATTTGCGCGTATTTTTAGATGCAGATTATGAACAACATCACGGTAGTTGTATCAGTTATCAAACTGTAGAACAAAAAGATCTACATGAAAAGGTTGGAGGCTTTCCTAAAACCTATACTGAAGATAATACAAGAATACAACAATTATGGTTTAATGATGGAGATGTAGATTATAAAGTATTAGGAGAACAATTAGAAATGGAAGTAATTACAGTTAGTACAATACTTCAACCACCAGGCAATATAGTTACTTTACATAGAGATACATTCTTTAAATTCAAAGAGAAATATCCAGATAGCACTAGAACTAAGGTAAGAACAAATATTTATTTGCAAGACTGGGAACCAGGACACTTGGTTCATTATCAAGATGAAAATTATGATTGGCAATCAAGCACCCATTGGAGTGCGGCTGAAGGATATCTATGGGATCCCAGTCATTTACATTTAAGTGGTAATTGTGGATTGAAAGACAAATATACCCTTCAAGTATCGGGGTTCTATCTATGAGATTTTATCTTCCCGCAGGCAACGACGATTTTATTTTAGGAATACGAGATAACAACCACCAAGCAAATCAAGCATTGTTAGATAAAATATTAAATAATGATGCTAATATGATATTTTTTGATGGAGAGTCAGATAGATTTAGTCCATTAAAAACATCAGACGATAGATATGAATACACTGACTATACTTTATATAATCTTTTAACATTAGATTTTAAAGGTAAAGATGTATATTATATTACAGGAGATTTTAATATACATTCTAATATAGAACGATTCGAAGTAGATAGTAATTTAAAGCCTCTAATTTATCCTGAAGTATGTATGCCGCAGTTACTAAGAAACACGCGAGATAGACAACATGCTTACAAGATGAAGTTAGATTTAAAATATAATGTCGTATCATTAAATTGTACTCGAAAACCTCACAGAATAGATTTATTAAGAGCATTACAAGGTAAAGAGAGATTTGTATATTCATATTATCCATTTGAAGACGAAGATCAAATCAATTCGTTTTTTGAAAATGATGGAGAGGTAGAATTATTAAATGAATTAACAGAGTTAAATGAGAACCCCATGGAACGCCAAGGCATGCCCTTAAAAGAACGGGGCCGAGATGAATTAATGAATGAATGGGATTTGAAACAACAATCTCGTGAAGAAAGTGTTCCTTTAGAATATATTCAAAGCTGTATAGATCTTATAACAGAAGCGTATTGTATTTCAGCTGGAACAGTGTTAACAGAAAAATCATTTAAACCTATGTTATATAAAAAACCATTCATTATTTTGGGTCCAAGATATATCCATCAATCTCTTAAAAACATAGGCTTTAAGTTATATGATGAATTATTTGATTATTCATTTGATGATAAACCTTATAAAGAAAGAATAGATTCAGTTATAACACAAGTAAAAGGAATCTTAAAAATTCCCATAAAGGTTTTGATCAAATTCTTTCACGATAAGAGTTTTTCTGAGAAGATGGATCATAATTATAAGGTCTTAGACAAATTACAACACATAGATATGATTGATATGTTTCGTGAAGAGGGGTTAACTAAAAGCGACGCAGAAGTTTTGGAAATATTTAACAAAGATCAAGATAAGTATGTATTTGATATTCGGCGATAGTTATTGTGACTATGATGAAAACCCAGACTATTCATGGGATTTTGCTAACGGTGATCTGTGCTGGCAAAATCAATTAAAGAAACATGAAGCCATTGATGTTAATTCAAATGGCGGTCGAAGTACATATGTCTCATTACGCGAATTACAAAAGCGGGGTGTTAGGAACACCGCAAAGTTTATATTTTTGTTAACAGATAGAAATCGATTACCATTTCCTTTTCTTGATGAACCAATACATGCCGGTGCCGCAGAAGATATGTATAGAGCATATAAATCTGGAGAAAATATAGATGATTTTTGTAGAAAGGGTGAATCTGGTGAAGGATATGAAATTGGAGGTAGTGTCTATAATAATATGGAAAAAGTTATAGGTGCATATGATACCTTCAAACCTGAGATTAAAATGTGGGCTTTTTATACATGTTTATTTTTAAAATGGCACAACATGAAAACATTAGTATTAACAACTGAAAAAAATGTATTTAAAGATGTGCCGTATGATTGGTCAACTCTTAATGACTCAAACTTTAAAATCGTAGATACTCAATTACGTGAAGTATGTGGTAATGAATTTCATGATGGAATTATTCGTCATGAAATTGAAAGCAAACGTAAGAATCATTTATCATATCCGAACCATGTAGTTTTGTATAATATTATTTCTAATTTCTTTTATGATACAACACTCTCAGAAGAGTTTCATGAAAATTTATATCACGTAGAAGGAGAAGAAATAAAGGAGTTTATATATGAATGAAGAGAATGATAGAATGAAGATACGAAAAGATTTGCGTCATGCTATGGAAACTCAATTTCGTTATAGGTTTTATAATTCAACAGAGTTCCCATTTCTTCAAAGCATGGGAATAAGACATATTTTACAAGGATTCGAAGCTCCCCCACAAATAGGATTTATCGGAATGTTACATCTTTGGTGGACACCGGAAGAATCTGGAATTGTATATAAAAACCCTAGAACAATTGTAGCTAAAGGAACGTGGAAAAGTGAATGGTTCGATAATCCAGAAGATGCAGTTGAAATAGCTCAGCAGATACAAGCTGAAAAATGCTATGATGAAGATAAGCTTATCGAAGCTCATATGAAGTACCATGCGGAATTACAAACGAAAAATATAAAATCAATTAAAAAAGTGGAAGAAGAAGAAGACATAGTTTATAATTGAGAAATATAAATAATGAATAAAGGTGAAAATGTATAAACCACTACCCCACTATGTAACAATTAAAGAATCTCCTGTCTCCGGACTAGGACTTTTCGCAACAGAGAAAATTGAAGCACAAACAATAATTGGAGTTACCCATCATGCAAATGAAAGCTCTGAAAACGGATTCATTAGAACTCCTCTAGGAGGATTTGGTAATCATTCTGAAGATCCTAATTGTTTCAAACTTTTGATGGACCCTAAAACTTGGTGGATCGGTGCTTTAAGAGACATTGAATCCGGAGAAGAACTTACTTGGAGTTATACATTATATAAATGTAATTAATTTGTTGGGGGCTCGGAGTGTCGTTCCGACGACACGCCCTCAGCATTTATAACGGGAGAGAGGATGCCGGCACACAAACATTTGCTTATTCGGGCGGAAGTGAATAGCCCAATAACGGGTGAAAAAGAAATTAAAAAATGGCTTCGGAATTTAGTAAACAAAATAGAGATGAAAATTATCAAGGGACCATACGCTGCTTATGTGTCCAAGGAAGGTAATCGTGGTTTAACAGCAGTAGTAATGATAGAAACAAGTCACATAGCAATACATATCTGGGATGAAACGTCTCCGGCATTAGTGCAATGTGATGTATATTCATGTGCAGAATTTTCTTCAAATGAAGTTCTAGTGGAATTTGTGGAGATGGAACCCATTAAGATCGAGCACATGCTCTTGGATAGGGCAGTAGAGATTAAAACATTAACTCATTCGACTCCAGCTCACGAGTCGAGCCCAATTTATCAAGAGGGAATATACGGATGAAATGGAAACTAATAACAATAATAGTATTTGCAATAACAATAGGAATATCTTGTTCAACAAAGAGTAACAATTGGCCTAGTGGAATGACACCATTTTTTGCAGAGTGCGAAGGAGAAGGTGGAACTTATACAGACAAGAAATATGCTAAAAGAAAGCAATCACCTTGTCATGGTGGCTGGAAATTTTACGATAGAGGCGAACCAACTTTAACAAATGACTAGAGGATATAATAATGGAAACTTGGAGCGTAATAGATATTAAAAATATGTCAACCTCAGAAATGAGGGGTTTACTCGGTAAATTACAAGCAGAAATCAAATTTAGAGAGGGAATCGGAGAAGAAATGAGAGCACGCCAAGAAGAACCTCAATTGCTGGTCGAAGAAGAACCAGTGGTGGGGATTTGAATAAGAAAGTGGGCAAGAGGAAGCGAAAAGGTTGGCGAAAAAGAAGCCCTAGATGTACGATGTGTACCTACTACAGATGGTTAGGAAATTCTAAAGGACGTAAACGACACTCATATTATCGACAAATGAGTGCTGCGGACTGAATTATAATAAATAGAAGAGATATAACATAAACTCTTCTAGAAGGAAACTATGTCAGAAAACCTCCAAGAGAGACCTGCATTTTGCGACACTCCTGGATTGTCCAAAACGTCTGCTCTGGCGTCGCAGTGTAAACCAGATTCTATGGGTCAAGTGAAGCCTGACCGACCAGACATAAGATCCAAAGCGCTAACAGATACAGATGAGAAAAAGAAAAAGCTGCAGAAGCTAGGCCTTACAACATCCCCACGTCCAAGTACCGAGACATTTCAAAGATTTACTAAAAGAATAAGAGAAGCGAATCTGAACGACTATGTTAAAAAATATCAAATGAAAATGGGTAATAAAACTTCTACAGTAGACAAAGATGCATGGGTTGATGGAATCGGTGGGCTTTCGAAAAGAGAAACAAAAACTCTAAAACGTCAATTACAAGGACATACAAGAGAAGGCGAAACAAGCGTTAGAAAGTTTAGGAAAGGACAGCCAAATCCTCAGCTTGATGCACCTAAAGGAGGGAAGAAGTGGGAAGATGTAAATGAAGACAGCAGAGACAAGTCAAAACCTGATCCTAAAGGTAGAAAACATCCAGAAATTAAAAAAGATTCTGAGAAAGCAGTAGGAATCTTAAAGAAAAAGGGTATACCAGCAAAGTATGCCAGCTCGCAGATGTTTGGAGACAGAATATATGTTCAGAGAGACAATGAGGTCAAAGCCAAAAAGATTATACCTAAAGATCTGCACCAATATGTTTTTGGTACAATAGATAATCCAGTACAAGCTGGCTTCCGAACGACCGAAGAAGTTGAGATTGATGAAGTTGATTCATCCGGCGTAGATATGTATGATAATAAAAGAAAAGAATCAGAGATGAGGAAGAAGGCTAGAGAAACTCCTTCTTCTCCGGAAACTAAAAGAAAGCTTAAAATTGTAAGAGCTGGAGGAACTGTTAAACTTCCAGAAGGTTTGTATAGTATTAAAAATACAAAAACTGGTCAAAGATATTCTGTAAGTAAATATCAGGATGATAAAAAATTAGATAAGATTCGTAGCGGCGGCGGTGATCATAAACATGCTGCTCATTACAAGGATGGAAAAATGATAGATGAATATGTCGGCACAATAAAGAAGAAAGAATCAGTAAAGAAACACGGCTACCCAAATCAGAATCCTAAGAAAGATAAGTACACTGGTTATGTTGAAGGTAATAGGAAGACTTTCGCTGAACTCTCAACTGGTCTTTTAAAGCGCGCCGCAAGTGGAGCACGCAAAGATATGGAGAAACAAAAAGACTACCATGATTTGGCAGCGTTTGACGGAGGAAGGACAGAAAGGGAAAAGTGGACGAAGAAGAGGGCAGAGAAGAGAGAGAAACAAGCCACAAAATTTAGTGCGGCAGCCGGCGAAAAGCCGCCCAAGCCCGAAAGCCAAGATTCCCGTGATAAGAGATTAGCGCCAATTAAGAAAAAAATGTATGAAATTACAACTGGACTATTAAACCGCGCAGCAGGCGCAGCAAAGAAGGATGCCGCAACACAAAGAGATGCACAAGCTTGGGCAAAAAGAGTTCCTGGTAAAGGACACGCTTTTGGTGCGAAAGAGGCAGGTGAAAAGGCAGCAAAGAGAGAGAAACAAGCAGCAAAATTCGATGCGGCTGTCGATGTCAAACAACGGAACACAGCTTTTAAAAAGGAAGATGTTATTGATGAAAAAGAAAGCGATTACGCTGATAAAATCGCTGCTTTTAAAAAGAAAGGTGGAAAAGTTGAAAAACAACCGGAAGGTCCAATTTCCAAAAGTCTGTTTAGAACTACAGTCGGAAGAGAGAAGCGGAGAAATCCAGGAAAGCAAGCTACCAGAGGTACTTTTTATGACGAAGTTGAAGTTAAGGAACTCGGACCAGTCGGTGCGTTCATCGCCAAGAAAGCAATACAGCACGTAGCTAAGAAAGCAATTAATAAGGTAACAAGCAAAGAAGATAACGTCAACGAACTTTCGAAAGAATTGTTACAACGCGCAGAGCAAGGAGCTAAAAAGAAAGCCGGACAACAAAGAGCCGTATCAGATCGCGCTGCTTCAAGAGTTGGCGATCCAGACCAGCCACCAGGACAAAATCTTAAATCAAAACGTGCAGATTACAAAGCTGCTACGAAAGATTATCAAGCATTTAAGTTCGGTGTAGCTGCTAAAAAGAAAGTTGATGAGAGTAATAAGCTTCAGGCCGATATGGCGTTAGATGACGCTGGTATTAAAAGCTATTGGGAAGATGGTAAGCTATGGGTAGACAAAAAAGATGTAATGAAAGCTGAAAAGACCTTAACGAAGTCATTCAAAAAAGGCGGAGAACCACACATATATTATAAAGGTGGTTTTCTCGGTGTGTGGAATAAGAAAAGGAAAATAACCGGATGAAATCGTTCATAGAGCATATAATTAATGAACAAGAACTGCGCATGGATCGCGATCTCCAAACGATCCTCAGAGCGCATGCTAAAGATTACAAAGCATTTAAAGATGGCAAAGAAGATTTACTAGATTTACCAAAGTTATATGATGCATTAATGAATCACTGGCAGACGGATATGCCATACGGAGTGATGAAAGCTCGTTCTGGTGATCCCTATGAATGGATAGCAGATAGATTAGATACAATCTCTGAAAAAGCTCTGGAACATAATTGAGCTACTCATGTGCGGCACCCAAGTTTGGGTGAGGAAGAGTTAGAAGTGCTTAGTCATAGCTTAGATAAAGAGGGTAATATAGAACAATACGAAGTCAACCCACCATTTAGTGCACACCAACACGGCCAGACAATGACTTTAGAAGCATCAGAAGTTACAATAACAAAGGAACAGATACACAAACACCCACCTAAGAAGATTAAGGTAACAAGTAAAAATGAGATGATGGCCAGGTCGGTAGGCAGTCAGAAGAAATCTCGGGATAAAATATTTCTTGCTAGAAGCCGCGACAACACAATAAAGAAAGTCGAGCAAGATAACGTCAAAGTAGAAATGTCCATGAAGAAACGAAGGGCAATAGGAAATATGTAAATATGAAAACATTTAAAGAATTTGGAGAATACTTTAAAGCCCATCCTACGGAAAAACTTTCAACAACATCATTTGCTGCTGCCGTGAGACCTGCGTATTCGGATACTCAAGAGAGTCCACCTATGCTAGCTCTAACGGATAAAGAGAAAGAGAAGCAAAAAGAAAAAAAGAAGCGAAAGGATAGGATCCTTAAAAAGAGTAGACGATACCTTCCAGACGAACCAAAAAAATAAAACATATAACGCCAGAGTAATAATTGCAAGATCCTTATTTTATACGAATAAGAGTTGTGTATGATTTGCGAAAACCTGTTATTAAAGCTATTATGTTATGGAGTAAAACTTTCACAGCGGGTGAGATGTCTTTAACTTTGAATGATCTAGAATTTCGTTTGTCGCGTGCAAGCGCCATAAACGAGAATAAATTAGAGTACCAAAAAGCAATAAATGCAGTTAAAGAAAAAACAAAACAATATGAACAATATGGAGAAAATAAAATGAGTGCATGGACTAAATTTACGGCATGGCTTAACGGCTGGCCAGAAGGCGGGAGAGACTCACAAAGAGTACAACAAAAAGAAGTACAAAAAAATACTACTAGCAAGCCGAAAGCTAAGAAAGCAGTAGGTCTAAAACCTAAAAAGAAGAAAAAAACAACTAAGAAATGAAATGGAAAATCAGATATTGTGGTTCTTGAGGTTACAAGTCACAGGCGGAAAGTCTTTCCGCTGACATGGAAGCACTTGGTTTTAATGTTACGATCGAAGAAGGTAGCACAGGGCAGTTTGAATTGTTCAAGTGGTCTACTACATTGTGGATGTCATTTATGAAAGAAGGACATGGAAAGTTCTTTAATCTTAGAGATGTAGAGATGAAGTTATCAGGGTTAAATGGCTAAAAGAACAGCGTACGGATTAACGCATACTAAAAAATCTAAAGTAACTCCGAAGCGAACCTCTATTGGGAAATCTAAAAATACCCGACCGAAGAACAAACACAAAAGAGCGAACTGGAAAAAATACCGGGGACAGGGAAGTTAATAGATT
>Ga0315329_10001036_pt1 | contig 11022 bp, 12 predicted proteins | sample M150032315metaG_FD_203459 | JGI IMG/M metagenome (GOLD analysis project Ga0315329, IMG submission 203459) | Ammonia-oxidizing marine archaeal communities from Monterey Bay, California, United States - M1 500m 32315 | ecosystem: Environmental > Aquatic > Marine > Coastal | place: USA: California...
TGGGAGTGGTCCCAGAATCGAGAGCAGTTTGGTCATATGTTGACAGAGAAAAAGATGTAATTTTCGTTGGGAAATGTTTTGAAGATGTATATGATAATGGACAAGGATTTTTAAGCAACTGGGATGGGTTAGGATATGTTACCCTAGACCCAAGTCAAGAACACGACTATTTTCTAGGTAATCCAGGCGTTGGGGAAAGATGCAAAGCATATTTCGATTCAATAGAACATCCTTATAAAACCGAAGCGGGCATTAAGATGTGTAAAGCCCTTCCTAATTGTAAGAACCAATGTTATGATTGTCATTTGTGTGAAGATGCTTACGGATATGACCATTTCGATTCATTAGCCCAAATTAATAGAACGCCAGACTCTGACTATACCAGAAGCGGTGATAAAACAATAGATATTAGAGTTGATACAGGATACACTAATAATAGAATAGACGCGGCTTCAAACGCATAAATAGAACATATAAACTGGAGAAACACAAATGGCAGATATAGATTCAGAAGCAGGCGAAATCGAAACTGGTGATTTTGATTGGGGATTTTCCTTTTCTGACACCGATGAAGCCGATAGCGCCACAGTAGTAAAAGAAACTACGACTCAAGTCGCGGCCGACCTAGGTCCGATTACTCAAAAACTAGATGCTATCATAGCCCTAATTCCTATTGATGGGATATCAAATGCGGAAGCAGTTGATGTTGATTTAAGTGGCATTGATAACAAACTAGACCAAATCCTTGCATTAGAAAAAGTTGATGCACTAACCGCTGGCGATATGCCAGACCTTTCACCTCTCTCGGACAAATTGGATGCCATTCTTGCAAAAGAAACTACAGTCAATGCTCCAGAAGTAAATGTTGATTTGACTCCCATCACTGACACACTTGATGTAATGGAAGTAAAGATGAATGAAATCCGTGATATGGATTTCAATGGTGATGGTCAAGTAGATTTCGGTGACGTTAACAATAATCTAGCCGACCTGTTGACTCGTCAAGAGGCAGCCGAAGCCGAACTAGAAGCCAAGAAAGTTGAGTTTGAAGAGTACAAATCCAAAAAACTTAAAGCCTTGGAACAGTTAATCATTCCATTGCTGAAAAACCTAAAGAGCAATCCAGACAAAGCCTACATCCATTGGCCAAATCGAGCAGGAGTATTAGATGCACAAATAAGCAAAATTCTATCTATAACCCGTTAAGTCTATGTATGAATATAATGCGAAATTGAAGCGAGTAGTTGACGGAGATACGGTAGATGCTTACATCGATTTGGGATTTAAGACTCATTTGGAAATACGTATCAGGCTCAAGGGCATTGATACTCCCGAATCACGTACACGAGACTTGACTGAAAAACGATACGGACTCGGAGCCAAACACCGAATGATTGAACTCTTAGAATCCAATGATAACGAGTTTGTTATTCAGAGTCACGGAGTTGGGAAGTATGGAAGATGTCTAGGTGATTTGTTCATTCCAGGACCGACACTCGAAGATGGCCAGAGAATGACAAATGTCAATCAGAAGATGATAACTGAAGGCCACGCGGTAGCATATTTCGGTGGTTCTAAGTCAGAAGTACAAAGAGCCTTAATGAAGGCACGAGATATATCAAAAGAATATGTGGAAAAACACGTAAAACCGCTTGACTAATGATTGCCTATGGTGTATAATGTGAACTAAGAAAAGTGAAATTGGATATATTATGAAAGATATTGTTGTAGTAGATATTGAAACGCTTGGTAGCGTTAACAATTCGGTAGTTTTATCTGTTGGTATGGTCGCTTGTGACTCTACCAAAGATTATACGTTTAAAGAATTAGTAGAGAATGGCTATTACGCCAAACTCGATGTCAAGACCCAAGTCGAAGCGGGAAGAAAAATCCACAAAGACACCCTAGACTGGTGGGCCAGCCAAGATAAAGGAAACGGTTCACACGCAGGCAAGGTACTAAGACCCTCAGACAAAGATATGCACTTTAAAAACCTGCGAGAGGATATGATTCGCTGGTTGACGAGACAGGGTGTAGATATCACAAAAGCCAAATATTATTCCCGAGGTTCCCACTTTGATTTTGGCATACTCCACGACCTATTCAGAATTACAGAAGGATGTGAAGATACAGACCTCCCCTGGAGATTCTGGAATCTACACGATTCAAAAACTGTTATACTCACCCTATTAGATGTGAGTCACCAACTTGGTGTGGAGCCAGAAGGATTTATACATCACGATTGTCTCCACGATGCCGCGAGGGAATATTTAGCAATGGAGACCGCTGTTTATATGTTTCAAAATTCACTAGAAAAAGGAGAATCAAGGTGAACCGTAATGTACCAATAGAAGATATGGAAGAGCCTAAAGGATATAATGTCTCTTTATGCTTTGAGTGGATGAATTGGGATTCCTGTCTCACGTTTGAGATTGTGACCGACGGAGCAATTTCAGATAAAGTCGCTATGGTAAAAGATTTGATTGATGCGTGGGGTGGTATTGTTGAAATGGAAGATGATGGCACTGTTGTCAATCTGAAACAATTCAAAACTGCTTACGTAGTACCATCTAAGAAAAATTGGAATGAAGTTGACCCACTGAAGAAGCCCACAACTCTTAGGGTGGTCCATTGAAAGAATTAAAAGATTACATTAAGATATACGATGGTGCCATAGCACCCGAATTATGCACAAAAATTATTACAGCCTTTGATTCAGATGATGAATATTATTTGGATTCATATACAGGCTCATTAGCAACGCCATCTCCTGACACCCGTACTGGGTTCAGCAATCATCGTAACGCAATTGAATTAAACTGCACAAAACGGGCCGCCGAGGCTCCTAAGTGGAATGGTATAATGCGAGTGATGACCCATCACGCCGCCCATATGTACAAACGATATCGTAAAGACTTAGAAGCAGACGGATTCCCAAAGAATCAATTGTTCGAGGAAGTTACGCTTGAGCAATTCAGAATGCACCGATACGATAAAAATGAACATTATTACAAACAGCATATTGACAGTATTGAATCAACATCCTGCAAACGGATGCTTGTGTTATTGTATTATCTAAATACCGTCAAAGAGGGTGGTGAAACATCCTTTGACACGATTGAATATGAAGCATCTAATCTTCATTGGGAAAAGATGAAAGTAAAACCAGTAGAAGGTAGACTCTGTATCGCTCCAACCTGGTTCGGATATCCTCACTCCGCAGAGATGCCAATTAGTAATACGAAATATATGATTAAAACATATATTCATTATCCTGAAAGGTAAGGTTTTTATGAATTTTGAGTTAACTTTAAATGAAAATGGCAATTTACAATTTATTTTTGACAAGTGGGATATATTAGTTAATCTATTAGGCATAGGATTTTCTATTGCCTTAGTTGTTGTCGTTATAGTTTCGGCAATCAAACTTGGCTGGAACTTTTGGCCCTACGTTTTCGTGGCTGGTGCTCTAGCATTTCTATTTACTTAGGAGTAGTAAATGCCCATCATTGAACTCAAGATTTTCCAACACACTTGTGATGAGTGTAAGCAAGACTGGACTATGATTAATCCAGGCGACAATACAGCATATTTTTGCCCGTATTGTGGCAAGCAACAGCCCGTTCAAAATTTATTTGGTGAATACAAACAGGCGAACCCAAAACATTACAAGCCCGATTCCGGGACCAAACCGCTTACTGAACGAAGAAAAGAGGATAAACGCCGTCCAGGAGCCATTCCGTGGGATGAGCCATACGAAAGACGAGAAGATGGTAAATGGAGAGGCGACCCAGTCGGACCGCCGTCCGAGGAGGCCATTGAGCCGTCAGTTGACGAAGTGCTACACCCAACAATCGTACAGAAGAAAACACCAGAACGAATTGAAGCCGAAGATAGAATGACACACAAGGTGTGCGAAGAGGGATGGTGGAACCCAATCACAAAAGAGTGCCAAGGCGAAGGAAATGGCCATAATGTGGTTGACAGCGAGTAGGGAATAGTGTATAATGCTTATATTATGTTAGATACAAAGACAAATTTAGAGAAGAAACTCGATAATATCAACCACACGATGGAGTTGGTACGCACAATCGTACCGCTTTTGATGGTGGCTCTGCAGGTTATCATCCTAGTCAAACTGTTTGTCTAGATGAGATTTTACACCTATATCGGGACCCTCGGGAATAAGATTCTCGTCCGTGGCGTGAACGCTGAAACGGGCAACGATTTTATTCGGAGAGAGGACTTTCAACCAACGATTTTCGTTGAAGGCAAGAAGGGTGAAACTCCTTATCGGACCTTGGATGATAAGCCAGTATACAAGATGTCGCCTGGCAATATCAAGGAAACACGAGAGTTCATCAAGCAATATCAAGGTGTGGATGGCTTTGCTATTCACGGCAATGATAACTTTGCACTTCAATATACTTGTAAAGAATGGAAAGGCGATGTCGATTACGATGTCAACAAAATCCGTATTTGGAATCTTGATATCGAGGTAGAGGCCGAACAAGGCTTTCCATCTCCTGAAAAAGCAAATGCGGTTGTTAACGCTATCACTGTATACGACTCCATCGAAGATGTTTATTTTACGTGGGGTCTTGATGAGTGGAAAAATCATCGTGATGATATTAAGATAGAATATTTTCAAATGGATTCTGAAGAGGAATTGCTCAAGCATTTTCTAGACTTGTATCAGAATTCACCACCTCATATTTTAACAGGATGGAACATTGAGAATTTTGATATACCATATTTGGTTAATAGACTAACCCGACTGTTTGGTCAAAAAGAAGTCAAGCGACTTTCACCATTCGGCTGGATTAAAGAACGTACAATTAGGGGGAAGTATGGTAAAGAATCTGTGGCGTATGATATATTCGGCGTGGCTACGATGGACTATCTCCAACTCTATAAGAAGTTTACGTATGCGAATCAAGAATCGTTTAGATTAGACCATATCGCCTTTATTGAATTAGGCGAACGGAAGATTTCATACGAAGAGGCGGGCACCCTCTTTAAACTTGCCCGTACAAATCACCAGAAGTTCATTGACTATAATATCAAAGACGTTGAATTAGTTCAGCGAATTGATGATAAGTTAAAGTTAATCGATTTGGGTATGACGATGGCATATGATGCCAAGATTAATTTCGTAGACGTATTCGGCACCGTTAAGATGTGGGATGCAATAATCTATGACCACCTACGAAAACAAGATATCGTCTGCCCTGCGAGTAACAGAAATTCTAAGAACACTGCCTTTGTCGGTGCTTACGTTAAGGAACCAATCACTGGTTTCCACGACTGGGTAGTATCGTTTGATTTAAACTCCCTATATCCACATTTGATTATGCAGTACAACATCTCACCTGAAACGATTGTTGGACACAAGTCGGATGTGGATGTAGAGAACCTCTTGACAAAAGAGGCAGACCTGTCAGACGTTCATAAGAAAAAATATACCGTTGCACCAAACGGAACGATGTATCGAAAAGACAAGCGTGGATTTCTCCCGACACTAATGGAGAAAATCTATGCTGACCGAGTAGTCTTTAAAGAGAAGATGCTTGACGCCCAAAAACGAAAAGAAGAAGGCGAGGACACAGATAACGAGATATCAAAGTATCTCAATATTCAGATGGCCAAAAAGATTCAGTTGAACTCTGCTTATGGCGCCATTGGTAATCAGTGGTTCAGATATTTTGATTTACGCAACGCTGAAGCGGTCACCACTGGTGGTCAATTAGCGATTCGATGGATTGAAAAGGCTCTGAATGACTTTCTAAACAAATATTTAGGGAGTAAAGATTATGATTATGTTGTTGCTATTGACACTGATTCGGTATATTTACGACTAGGGAAATTTGTTGAGAAGTTCATCAAATCGGATGATAAGAATAAGATTTGTGACGTTATCGACAAAGCAACCCAAGAAGCGTTTGAGCCATACATTGCCAAATCCTATCAGGAACTAGCAGATTACGTTAATGCCTATGAGCAAAAGATGTTTATGGGTAGAGAGGTGATTGCAGACAAGGCCGTGTGGACTGCAAAGAAACGCTATGCCCTTAATGTCTATGATTCAGAGGGGGTACGATATAAGACCCCTAAGATGAAAGTTATGGGTATGGAGATTGTCAAATCGTCAACACCAGCGAATGTTCGTGGTAAACTCAAGGAAGCAGTTAATATAATGTTAACAGGGAATGAGCAACAATTACAATCCTTGGTGCATAAATATAAGAAGGAGTTTGTTGAATTAGACATACCCGAGATTGCATTTCCGAGAGGACTAAGCGATTACACGAAATATGAACACGCCACGAAGTCGGTGCCGATTCACGCACGAGCGGCCAAAGTGTATAACGGGTTACTAAAGAAGCATAATATTAAGAATGTCGAGAAGATTGGTGATGGTGCCAAGTTGAAGTTCGTATACTTGAAAACACCTAATCCCTTCAACTCTAATGCGATTGCTTTTCTTGATGGACTCCCACCAGAATTCGAGGTTGAACGATGGGTCGATTATGATACACAATTTGAAAAGGCGTTCCTCTCTCCGTTAGAAGGAGTTCTTCAGCCCGTAGGTTGGGATTGGGAAGAAAAGAGTTCGCTTGAATCATTTTTTGGATAGGAAAATAGAATGGCTAAAATAGATTTAAATGCAATTGCTCAAGCATCACAATCAGGAGCAAAAACTTTTGACCAGTTCAGTGCGAACTTTCAGGAGAATATTGCCAATCTTACGTCAAGAAGTAAATTCGGTCTGATAGAAACAGACAACGAATATGTTCTTGATGAAGATGGATATATCATTGGTGATATATGGTCAGAAGCCATTGCCGCTGAAGTAATGTCACTGAATGGATTTCAGGCAACCACTGCCCGCATAGAGACACTAATCGAAGCAAGAGAGATTTTTGGAAAAGGTTCAGTGCCAATTGACCACGTCCTAGTCGCAAAAGGGATGGGCCATACCACGGCAGAATTCTTGAAGATGTTTCCAAAGTTTCCAATAATCTACTTCACACGTTGGGGAAATTTGAGGAAACCATATGATTTGAAAGATTTACTTGACCACCCAGTAAAAAGATAAAAAAGACTTGACAACACCTGTCAATTGGTGTATAATGTACCAAAATTGACGTATATTATGGAGAAATAAATGAGTGATTCTATAGTCGCACAAAAAAGATTGTTAGATAAACTGCGAAAAGCAGGTTCAATCAAATCTACCCAGTTAACAAAATCCTCTCTATTCACAGAGAAAGATGTAATTCCCACCTCGGTCCCGATGGTTAATGTCGCATTAAGTGGCAAACTGGACGGCGGCCTTACCAGCGGCCTGACAGTTCTTGCGGGTCCATCAAAGCATTTCAAAACAGCATTTGGTCTATTGATGATGAAAGGATATATGGATAAATATCCAGAATCAATATGCTTATTCTATGACTCTGAATTCGGTACTCCACAGGGCTACTTTAGTTCTTTGAAGATTGATACTGATAGAGTCCTTCACGTTCCAACTAAGAATATCGAAGAGTTGAAATTTGACCTAGTCAAGCAACTTGATAATCTGGAAGTGGAAGATAAAGTATTCGTTATGATAGACTCTATTGGCAACCTCGCTTCCAAGAAGGAAGTCGAAGATGCACAGAACGAAAAGTCCGTTGCGGATATGACACGAGCAAAACAACTCAAGTCATTGTTCCGAATGATAACTCCCTATCTCACATTAAGAGATGTTCCACTAGTCGCAGTCAATCATACTTACCAAACGCAGGAGATGTTCTCTAAAGCAGTCGTTTCTGGCGGTACTGGTGTATATTACTCTGCTGATAATATTTGGATTATAGGGAGACAACAAGACAAGAAGGGAACCGAAATCCAAGGCTACAACTTCATTATCAACGTAGAGAAATCTAGGTTCGTTAAAGAGAAGAGCAAGATTCCTATTTCAGTTACGTGGGAAGGTGGCATTAAGAAATACTCTGGATTACTAGACGTTGCTCTTGAGGGCGGATTTGTTGACAAACCGTCAATGGGATGGTATGCAAAGGTCGATATGAATACTGGCGAAGTGTCAGAGGATAAAGTTCGAGCAATCGCCACAGAGGGCAAAGATTTCTGGGAAGATATTTTGGTCCATCCAAAATTCATAGAATATGTTGAGAAACGATACTCAATGGGTTCTGGACTCCTTCAGTCGATTGATGCAGAGGCCCAAAATGGCTGACAATGAAGTCTTTTATGTAAGGACTAAAGATAAGACAACTTTTGCGATATATGACTTGACACTGTCCGATGATTGTGATAAAATATCGTTTGGATATAATTTCATAGATGAGAATGGATTAGATAAGTCTCACTATGAAGAGGAGATAAATGCTATCGTAAAGCAACAAGTGGAGAGAGCAATTAAACTAGAAGTAGCAGATGCAAATTTGAGGGAAAATACGTGAATATAGAAGCCACGATATTATCAAATCTATTACACAATGAAGAATTCGCCAGAAAGTCAATTGTCTTTCTGAAGGATGATTATTTCCAAGACGCCACAGAGAAAGCGGTGTTCCACGAAATACAAACATTCTATGCGAAATACAATGATGTGCCGACCAAAGAGGCACTTCAAATCGCCATAGACGAAAGGGAAAATCTATCGTCTACGATATACGAGGAAGCAGAAGCATTAATCAAATCTCTTGGAAAGACAGACAATAATCAGCAATGGCTCCTTGACGAAACAGAGAAATTCTGTAAAGACAAGGCAGTCTATAATGCTATTATGGAGTCAATAGAGATTATTGATGGTAAGCACAAGAAGAAAACTGATGGTGCGATACCCGAACTATTGTCTGAAGCCTTAGCAGTAACATTCGATACACATATCGGCCACGATTTCCTAGAAGATTCCGATGAGCGATATGAATTCTACCACACAAGAGAAGAGAAGATTCCGTTTGACATTGAATACCTGAATAAGATTACCCAAGGTGGAGTCACACGAAAATCATTAAATATTCTTATGGCTGGTACTGGTGTCGGTAAGACTATCGGTATGTGTCATATGGCCGCATCGAATCTGACGATAGGAAAGAATGTTCTATACGTCACAATGGAAATGGCAGAGGAACGTATTGCTGAAAGAATAGACGCCAACCTGCTTGATATCGAATTGAATCGCCTGAAAGATTTAACTAAGGTGATGTACGACCGCAAAATGGAGCAACTTAAACAGAAAGTAAAAGGCAAGATAATCATCAAGGAATTCCCAACATCTCAGGCACATACAGGTCATTTTAGACATTTGCTCAACGAATTATCATTAAAGAAAGATTTCAAACCAGACATTATATATGTCGATTATCTTAATATATGTGCATCTCAAAGGCTCGTAGGTTCTCAATCTGTTAACTCTTATACATACGTTAAGGCGATAGCAGAAGAACTCCGAGGTCTAGCAGTTGAATTCAACGTGCCTATTTGGTCTGCAACCCAGACCACACGTTCTGGTTTCGGCAATTCAGATGTCGGTCTGGAAGATACATCTGAATCCTTCGGTCTGCCAGCAACTGCTGACCTCTTTCTCGCTCTTATTCAGACAGAGGAACTAGAGGAATTAAATCAAGTGATGGTGAAACAGTTGAAAAATCGTCACGGTGATATTGCTATCAATAGACGATTCGTCATCGGAATCGATAAACCCAAGATGAAATGGTACGATGCTGAACAATCAGCACAGGAAGACATCATTGGAACGACTTCCGTGACTAGTGGGCCACGCTCATATGAAGAAGCGGAATCTATGTTTTCCGGTGCCAATAAGAAGAAGGCATTTAAAGACTTCAAAATGTAACTGTCGATTCTTATAAATATGTAATAAGAGTAAATTACATATCCCCTTGAAGGTCATTATGAAGAGATTCACCTCATTTGTTCGCCTGTTAGAAGCCCGAGCAACTACCGAACAAAAAGACGTTAAAGATTATATTACCACACTGCTTTCTTCTATAGGAATTAAAGTAACTGGTGGTGCTAAGGCAGGAACCACGTGGCATATTAGAGCCGCAGTGGGTACGGACCCAATAGCATTCTTCAAGCAATACCCAGAAATTAAAATAAAAGATAGTTCAGAAAGTGTATCTGGCACATATGATACATTTGAAATTACTGTTAAGGATGTGGGTACAGCATTGTTTGTCAATCAAACACGCTCCGCGGAAGATAGCAAGGCACAATCCCTCACTACTAAACAATTAACTCCAGATGCTTTTCATCTCGGAGGCATTGAGGAAACTCCTTCAGGAATTAAAAAAATAGTAAAAGCAAATATCAAATCAATGAATAAATTGAGTGAAGATACGAAGAAATTCCTAATAGCACTCTTAGATAAAGCAGATGAAAAAGGAAAGAGTATTGATATATCAGACATACTACCACCAGATGAGGTTTCCAAAAGAGACTTAGCAACTATATCAAAAGATTTTGGAGAAATTCTCGCTGGTATATGGGCAGTCCGAAACATCGGCTTTAGTAAAGCATACTTCCCACTAGCAAGTAATGAGCCTCTCGCAGATTTTTATGGCATACGAGGACGAATGAGATACCCTATATCGGTAAAGTCTGGTGGAGGAAGTTCTACTACAGTTAAAAATTTAACCGATGTTTTAGAAGAGCATATGAAAGACCCCGAATATATAACGGGATTCACAGAAACCGAGAAAGCATTGATGGATGTACTATTTGCTCTTAAGGACCTTTCTGTAATGGATGGAATTGTCAAAGCGAATGTGATACTGAATACGCCTGGAATTAAAAAACTTGCAACAGCAATGGGCACTCGGGTAAACTCAATAGATTTAAATAAAATCCAACTCTGGTTAAATGACTTTAAATCAAATAAACAAATCCAGACCAAACTGAAACCCTTCCACGATGAAATGAACAAACAAGTGGATAAAGGAAGTTGGAAGAAGTTAAAAGGGAAGGGTATTATTGGATTCGTAATTGGGCCAA
>Ga0315329_10001039_pt1 | contig 10997 bp, 10 predicted proteins | sample M150032315metaG_FD_203459 | JGI IMG/M metagenome (GOLD analysis project Ga0315329, IMG submission 203459) | Ammonia-oxidizing marine archaeal communities from Monterey Bay, California, United States - M1 500m 32315 | ecosystem: Environmental > Aquatic > Marine > Coastal | place: USA: California...
GGGCCACCGAGACCCCGGAGAGCAGGACCAGCCCCACCAGGACCACCACCGAACCGGTACCGGGCAGGCGCCGGAGACCCACCGCCGCGGCCAGCACCACCGGCACCAGCGCGAACACGCCGTAGCGGCCCTGGTAAGCCGTATCAGAAGCCAGGCTGACCCCCGCCCCCAGCAGCATGGTGGCCAAGCCGATACCGGCAGCCAGCCGCAACCAACGCTCCTCGGTCCAACCGAGCACCGATCCAGCAGACGACCGACGGGTCCCGATGCCCAGCACCACCAGGACGGTCAGCACCACAGCAACCAGGAGGGCCTCCGAACCCCGACCCCCGCCATAGGCCTCCAGGGTCAGTGCTGCCACCACCGTGGGCCTCGGCGCCGGCGACCACGGGGTTCCGGTGTGAGCCAGCTGGTCGAAGAACACGGGAAGCCACGGCAAAAAGCCCAACCCACCAGCGGCCACCGCTCCGGCCAGCCGGAGGGCTCGGCGTCGTTCCGGTCCCCGGCTCACCCACAGGAGGGCCAGTCCGACGACCACTACAAAAAATAGCGACCAGTAGTGGGTGAGTAGGAGTGCTGCCGTGACCCCGGCCAGGGCAGCCAGGCGGACCGTCGACGGCCGCTCCCAGGCGCGAACGACAGCCAGGTGGGCCAGAAGCAACAGGACCAGGAGTAGCAAGTACATCCGGGCCTCGGTGGCGTAACGGATGGCAAACGGGCTGGAGGCCATCACGCCGACCGCCAAAAGACCACCCGACGGGTCGAGGTGTCGCCGGGCCACCGCCCAAGTGAGGGGCAGTGACATCACGCCCAGCGCACCAGAGAATGCCCGCACCGCCGCGTCACCATCACCAACTACCGACGTCCAAACAGCCAAGAGGACGTAGTACAGGGGCGGGTGCCCGTCGTGCCTCAGGGCATCCACCAGCGGAGTCCAGCCCCGACGGGCCTCTTCGGCCAGGGAGGCCGAGATGGCCTCGTCCAGCCACATCGGCGAGAGCGGGAGGAAACGCAGTACCAACCCGCTGGCCACCGCGACGGCCACCACCGTGACAAGCCAGCGGTTGTGATCGGCCTCCCCCACGGCGGAGGAGCGTACCGTCGCACCCGGGGGCCGCCCGGTACGCTCGTCCAGCCCCCGGACCCGCAGCCGGGAACCGAGCCTTTCGATGACCGACCTTCCTAACACGCCCCCCGGGGGACACGACGACCCGTCCCCAGCAGGGGTGCATCCGGTCATCATCGGTGCCGGGCCGGCTGGCTTGACTGCCGCCTACCAGTTCGGAAAGTCCGGTATCCGGGCCACGGTGCTGGAAGCCGACGGGGTGGTCGGTGGCATCAGTCGGACCGCCGTCCGGGACGGGTGGAGGTTTGACATTGGAGGCCACCGGTTCTTCACCAAGGTCCGGGCCGTCTCGGACCTGTGGCATGAGATCTTGGAGCCTGAGGATTTTTTGCTCCGGCCTCGGATGAGTCGTATTTACTACCGGGGTCGCTTCTACGACTACCCGCTGCGGGCCTTGAACGCCCTGCGAAACCTCGGTCTCCTGGAGTCCGTCCGGTGCGTCCTGTCCTACGCCTGGGTCCGAATTCACCCGCCAAAGGACCAGAGCTCGTTCGAGGGATGGACGGCGAGCCGATTTGGATGGCGTCTGTACCGAACCTTCTTCAAGACCTACACCGAGAAGGTGTGGGGCGTGCCGGCCGACGAACTGCAGGCCGACTGGGCCGCCCAACGGATCAAGAACCTCTCGCTCTTCCGGGCTGTCTGGAACTCCCTCGCCCCGCGCCGGAACCAGAAGGAGATCACCAGCCTCATCGAGGAGTTCGAGTACCCGAGATACGGACCGGGGATGATGTGGGAGCGGTGCCACGAGCTAGTAGCCGCTCAAGGCTCTGACGTCCTGCTCCACCATCCAGTCCGACGGATCGCCCACGCCGACGGGCGGGCCTACTACGTGGAAGCCGACGGCCCCGACGGCCCGGTGGTGTTCTCGGCGTCCCACGTGATCTCTTCCATGCCCCTCCCCCACCTGCTACGGGCTATGGATCCGCCCATTTCCGACGCGGTACGGCAGGCGGCCGACGCCATCGTCCACCGGGACTTCCTCACAGTGGCCCTAGTTGTCCCGTCCGAGGACGGCTTTCCCGACAACTGGATCTATATCCACAGCCCGGAGGTTGAGGTCGGCCGCGTTCAGAACTTCGGCCAGTGGTCACCTCACCTAGTCAAGGACGGTCGAACCTGCCTGGGTCTGGAGTACTTCGTGAACGAGGGCGACCATCTTTGGGAGGCCGACGACGCCGACCTGGTGGAACAAGGCAAGGCCGAGATGGCTCACCTCGGGCTGCTGAACCCGTCACGGGTGGAGGCTGGCTACGTGGTCCGCATGCCCAAGGCGTACCCGATGTACGACGCCCACTACCAGACCAACGTCGAGATTCTCCGTGCTTGGCTAGCCGACAACGCCACCAACGTCTACCCGGTGGGCCGCAACGGCATGCATCGGTACAACAACCAAGACCACTCCATGCTGACGGCCATGCTGACCGTGGAAAACGTGTTGGGCGCCGACCACGACGTATGGCAGGTCAACGTGGAGGAGGACTACCACGAGGAAATCCGGCCCTCCGACGTCGGAAGCTGACCATGGCCACCGCATCGTCTCCGCCGGCGACCACACCGAAGGAGACACGAGTCGACGCCCGGTTCGGCCGGTGGCTGGCCCTCCTCGTGGCCGCCGCCCTAGTTCTCCGGGTGGCCTACGTCCTCGTGGTGGAGCGGGGTGACCCGCTTTCTGGCGATGGTGCCTACTACCACGAGGCAGCCAACCTTCTGGCCGATGGCCTGGGATTTACTGAGCCGTACCGATACCTCCACGGTGGCGCCCAGGAACTCCTCTTCGTAGACGATCCGTCCTCCGTGCTGCCGACGGCCAACACTGCCCTGCCAATCGGCCACATAGAGCCCACCGCTGGTCACCCACCGCTGTGGGTGGTGGTTCTCGGCCTCTTCTCGGCTCTGGGCCTGACCGGGGCCACCGCTCACCAGCTGGTAGGGGCGTTCGTCGGCACCGCCGGTGTGGCGGCCATCGGTTGGGCCGGTCGCTCCCTAGATGGACCACGGACGGGTCTGCTAGCTGCCGGCTTGGCTACCTTCCACGCCTGCCTGTGGTTGAACGATGGCTTGGTGATGTCCGAGAGCCTGGTGGTGATCTGTGTCGCCCTCCTCGTAATCGTGGGCCTCCGGTTCCACCGGTCGCCGGACATCCGCTCCGTCCTTTTGTTAGGCGCCGTCGGCGGGCTGTGCGCCCTCACCCGGGCCGAGTTGCTTCTGACCCTTCCGCTGATCGCTCTCCCCGTGCTTCGTCGGGCCGACCTGACCACCGCAGCCCGCCTGGCTCGGTACGTAGGCGTAGGCCTCGTGGCGATCGCTGTGCTCGCACCGTGGCTGGTACGCAATCTGGCTACCTTCGAGGAGCCTGTCCTACTCACCAATGGCGCGGGGATCCTCGTCGCCCAAACCAACTGCGATGCCACCTACTACGGGGAGAAGCAGGGCTACTGGGAGTTCGAATGTGGGCTACCCCAACCGCTCGGCCCAAACGGCACCCCGATTGACGAGTCCCAGCGTGACGTGGCCTACCGGGAGCGCGGACTGCGGTACGCCTCGGACAATCCAGGTCGCCTCCTCAGCCACGCCTTACCCCGACGAGTGGGTCGGTTCTGGGGCCTCTACGCCCCCATCGAGCAGCTCCGGGCCGACATCCTGGTAGAGGGTCGGAACTTCCGGATCTCGGTGCTCGGCCTCCTCCAGTTCTACGCCTCAGTACCACTGGCCGTGGCCGGTGCCGTCTGGCTACGACGCCAGGGGACTCCCCTCATCCCGCTCCTAGCCATGCCGGTCGTCGGGACGCTGGTAGCCGCCCTGACCCTTGGCGCCACCCGGTACCGAGTTCCCACTGACGTCGTACTGGTCCTGCTCGCCGCAGTGGCCCTGGCCCGCCTCCGTGACCTTCGATCTGTGCCAGAACCCGCTCCTACACTCCGATGATGCCCCCCGCCGTCACCGTCACCGTCGACGTCGAGGACCTACGGCCCACTCCCGACCTCCCCGAAAGGGTCGTCGAGATGACCCACCGGGTCCTGGACCTGCTCGCCGAGACCGGCCACCGGGCATCAGTGTTCATGGTCGGTGAACTGGCCGAGCGCCGGCCGAACCTAGTAAGGCGAGCCGCCGCCGAGGGCCACGAGGTAGGCCTCCACTCCTGGCGGCACGTACCTATCCCTACCCAGAGCCCCGACGAGTTCGATCACGACCTTCGCCGGGGCCGTGCCCTGCTCCAGGACCTGTCCGGCCAAGCCGTGGAGGGGTACCGGGCTCCCATGATGTCGCTTGTGCCGGCCTCGGCCTGGGCCATCCCACTCGTAACCGAAGCCGGCTTCACCTACTCCTCCAGCGTCCTGCCCGGGCCCAGCCCGCTGTACGGCTGGCCCGGCCTACCCCGTCGACCCTTCCGGTGGGCCGGCGGTCCCATCGAGCTTCCCTGCCCTCTGGTCCGCCTCCCCGGAATCGACCTGCCCTACTTGGGTGGGACCTACCTGCGCCTCCTTCCGTCCGCCCTTCGCCGTCTCGGACTACGACGAGCTGACCCCGATGAGGTGCTGTGGGCCTACTGCCATCCGTGGGAGTTCGACCCCGACGAGGCCTTCCACCCGCACGACCACATCGGGATGCTGGCCAGTCGGATCGCCTGGCTCCGCCGTTCCCGAATGGAGCCCCAGATCAGACGTCTACTCGCCGACCCGGTAGCCGGACCGCTCGGCGAGGCAGTTGCCAACCTGGACTCCGACTCGCTTCCGGTCGTCGATCCCACCCGGAGCCCTGACCTGGGTCCCGCAGCACGCTGGGCCAATGGGCGGCTAAGGAAACGGTGAGGATGAACCGGGGCCTCCTGCCCGAGACATTCCGGGGTCGGCTGACCGCCATCGTCCTACTCGGCCTCGGGATCCGATTACTCCACCTTGCACTGGTGGCCGCCGACAACCCACTCAGCGGAGACGGCGCCACCTACCACCTGGCGGCCAACCTCTTCGCCGACGGCCTCGGGTTCCCCGAACCGCTCCGCCACTTCTTCGGCGGGGCAGACGTAGTTCCCCTCGCCGAGGGCGAGGTGGTGGTCGAAACCCCGATCGGATACCTAGAACCCACAGCAGGACACCCCCCGGTGTGGACCGTCCTGTTGGGCGCCTTCGCCTTCCTGGGTTTCACCACCGTGCTCCAGCAACAACTGGTGTCGGTCCTTCTGGGAGCGCCCGCCATCGTCCTCATGGGCCTCCTTGGCCGGGAGCTCCGCTCGGATCGTCTCGGCCTTCTAGCCGCAACCGGGACGGCCGGCTACGCCTTCATCTGGGTGAACGACGGCCTCCTCGTGGCCGAGACGGCGGCCATCGCCATGGCGGCAGCCACCATGCTGGTTGGCGTCCGCTTCTGGCGCGATCCGTCACGACGCTCGGCGGTGGTGCTGGGTCTAGTCGGAGGTCTGGCGGCTCTTACCCGGGCGGAGTTGGTCCTTTTCCTCCCGGTGGTCACCGCCGTGGTCCTCCTCCGAACCCCCCTCCCGTGGCGGGAGCGGCTCCTCCGTTACGTGGCTTGTGGCCTGGCTGCCCTCGTCCTCTGCCTTCCGTGGTTCGCCCGCAACGTAGTCACCTTCGATGCCCCGGTTCTGTTCTCCAACGGGATGGGCACCGTGCTCGTCCAAGCCAACTGTGACGCCACCTACCACGGGCCAGACCTGGGCTACTGGAACCTGTCCTGCGGCCTACCCACTCCGTACGGGGCCGACGGCAGCCTGCTCGATGAGTACGAACGTGACGTAGTGGTTCGGCAGCGGGCCACGTCATACATGTCGTCCAACCGGGAGCGCCTCCTGACCGTAGTGGTACCAGCCCGGATCGGACGGATGTGGGGCCTCTACGAGCCGATCGGCCAACTCCGCCGGGATGTCCACGCCGATCGGCGCTCCTTTGCCATCTCCATGCTGGGCCTTGTCCAGTTCGCTCTTCTGGTGCCTCTCGCCGTAGCCGGCCTGGAGGTGGTACGTCGTCGGCGCGGACCTCTACTGGTCCTCGCCGCTTGGATTCCGATCGCCACCTTCACAGCGGCCACTGCCTTCGGTAACACTCGCTATCGGACAGCCGCCGAGGCCTCCCTGGTGATCTTGGCCGCCGTGGCCGTAGATGCGGCGCTCGACCGGTGGAGACCGGACGGGGCGTCGCCCGGTCAGTCTGTGGTCGCGGCGCAGCCCCCCAGGGGATCCTCATAACGGGCGTCTCGCGTCCACTCGCCCTCCCACCAGCCGTCCATCTCCTCAGGCAGGATGTGCGTCTCCCGCATGGCAGTCAGGACCGCTTGGCCAAGTAGGGCCGCTCCGGCTGGGCAGAGGTGACCGTCATCTCGCCCGTCCCTGACCTTCCGTACCTGGACTTCCGTTCCGGCCACTCCGGTCCGTATCCGGGTGAAGCCCCCGAACCTGTCTCCAAGGATCTGGCCGGTGTCCAGGTAGTTGACTCCGTCGTGACGGTCGGCCAAGGCAGCAAACTCACGGTTGGCCGTCTGACGGGCCTCCTCGATTCCCTCGGGCGGCGGGGTGGGAGGCATCCCCAACCAGATCACCGTCGCACCCTTCGAAGTCAGCAGGCCGGCAACCTCGTCCAGCCGGCGTCCATACGCCGGGGGGTCGGCGACGATCTCGCCCAGGTCCCAGCCACCCAACATGACCACCACTACGTCGGGGTTCTCGTCCAGCGCCTCCCGGAGGTAGTCGTCGATCCCGGGGCGGAGCAAGCCGACCCCACCGTACGATCGAGTATCCACCACCACCTCGCCAGTGGCCTCCAGGGCAGCGCGGATCCCCGGATCCCCGTCGTAAGCCACACTGTCTCCGAGGGAGGCCACCCGAAGCGCCGGTCCACTGGCCCGAAATACCAGGGTTCCCGTGGCGGCCACTAAAAGGGCGATCGCCAGGACGATTCCCCGGCGACTGCGAAAGCCGCTCCGTCGCGTCGTCGGGTCGTCGGACATAGCGCCCGAGGGTACTGGGGCACCCGAAGGGCCCCGGGGCCGCCAGTAGGATCCGTCGGCCATGGCCCGGAACCTCTTCCGCCAAACTTCCCGACGACGAGTCCTAGCCGGTCTGGCCCTTGTCCTCGGCTTGTGGATTGCGCTGGCCCCGTTCACCCGTCCCCTTCCCGGCGGTGCCCCATACACCCTCGAGGCCACCCCGGAGATTGGCTGCCGTTCCCCGCTAGTCGGACTGTTGTCCGGCGACAGTCCCGGGGCCGACGTCTACACGACGCCCCGTCCCTCGTCCGACGACCCCCGGACGCCCACCACCGTTGACTGCCGAAGTCGAGCCGGCTTCCGGGTTGGACTCGGCGTAATCTTCCTGGTCGGCGGAGCCTCCGTTCTGGTGGTCGACCGGCGGCGGAGGGGCTGAATCCTCGTGGAGGACCTTCGGGCCACAGCAGATCTGCTGAATACGGTGTTCGCTCACGACCCCCCGATGGGTGTTAGCCACCTCGCCTGGTATTACCACCAGAACCCGGCTGGGAACGCGGCTGTCGGACAGGCCCACGATGCAGGTCACCTGGTAGGCAACTACGCACTGGTGCCGTTGCGTTTCCGATCGGCCACCGGACCGGCCCTCGTCCTGGGGCTAGGTGTCGATCTTTCCGTTCACCCGGCGGCCCGAGGTTCCGGGGCCTACCGGCGGACCGTTGAGGACAGCTACCGGGTCGGCACCGAGGCTGGCCTGGACGGAATTCTCGGGGTGGCCAACGCCGAGTCGGCTCCCCGCATGGTGGAAACCATGGGCTGGAGAATGCTTCCTCTGCTCGCTTCCCGGCTTCTGGTGGCCACACCCGGAAGACACGGGTTCGTCACCCACCCCGTGAACCGTTCTCTCCTGGACTCCGACACGATCGAGCGAATGCTGCCTCAGGAGGTACCCGGTTCCGTCAACGGGCACGGCGCCACCTGGGACTCCACCCACCTGCGGTGGCGACTTGGGCGACCGGGAGCTGAGTATGTGGTGCACGAGCGAGATGATGTACTCCTCGTTAGCACTACGACCACGGTGCGGAGACTCCGGGTAGCCGTCCTGTTGAAGGTGATCCCCCGCCGGGTGCAAGCGGACCCGATCCCGTCCGGGTCGTTGGCAGCTGCCCTGGCCACCCACCATTGCACGCCCCTGGTCCTGCACTGGGGGGCCAACCCCTCTGTGCGTTTCCTCGGGATCCCGGTTCCTCGCCGCCTCCAACCGAGCCCCCTGGTACTGGTCGTGCACCCGTTCGCCGACAACGGTGTCCCCCGTTTTGACGCCGGAGCGCTCTCGATCACCGGATTCGAGTTTCTAGACTTCGACGCCTACTGATCCTGACCCCGCCGGACGGCCGGGTTGAAGCGAGCGGTACCGTGGGACGGTGCGCACCGCGGTGATCATCCCGGCTTACAACGAGGCCGACGCCCTTCCTGGGGTCCTCGCCGCTCTGGAGGCCCACGTTCCCGACCATGACGTGGTCGTAATCGACGACGGTTCCACGGACAGTACGGCTAACGCCGCACGGGCCGGTGGGGCCACCTGCCTCCGCCTTCCCTTCAATTTGGGGATCGGCGGGGCACTCCGGTTGGGCTTCCGCTACGCCGTGGAACAGGGCTACGACCGCGCCTACCAGTTCGACGCCGACGGCCAACACGACGCCTCCCAGGTGTCCGTCCTGTTGGACGCGCTCCAGGACGCCGACATGGTGATCGGCTCCCGATTCGGCAGCGATGACGGCTACCGGGTGGGCCGCAGCCGCGGGCTGGCCATGGGACTGCTCCGACGCATGGTGGGCCAGATCTGTGGCCAGCGGTTCACCGACACCTCGTCGGGCTTTCGGGCCTTCCGCCGTCCCGTACTGGAGTTCTTCGCTACCGAGTACCCGGTGGAGTACATGGAGTCGGTGGAGGCCCTCGTATTGGCCGTCCGCCGGGGCTTCGTCGTCAGAGAAGTTCCCGTGGTCATGCACGACCGGTCGGGAGGAAGGGCCTCCACCCGGAATCTGCGGTTGGCCTACCACTTCGTCCGCCTCCTGATCGTCCTCCTTGCCGGCGATCCGGGCCGCGGACAACGCCGGAGGGCTGAGTCGTGACCGTCGAGACCCATGCCCTTCTGGCCACCCTGACCGTGTTAGCCGTCGCAGTGATCGTGCGCCTGGTGCGCCGACAGGTCCTCAAGGCCAAGTACACCGTGCTCTGGCTGACAGTGGGCCTGGTGCTAGCCATCACCGCGTCGGTTCCTACCCTGCTGGACCGGGTAGCTGACCTGCTCGGGATCTGGTATCAGCCGACCCTCTTCCTGCTGCTGGCTATCGGGTTCCTGCTCCTCCTGTCCATGCACTTCTCCTACGAGATGTCCCGGATGGAAAAGCGGATTAGGGCCCTAGCCGAGGAACTGGCTCTTCTCCGTGGACCGGGCGACGACCCGCCCGACCACGACCGGAACCACGAAGAGGACGGACCCACCGGGGAGCACCCCGGGGTCTGAGCCTTCGGCTAGCCGTCCACCAACCAGCCGTCAGCGACCAGCCTTTCCTCCAACTGACGGGCCAGGAGGTCGGCGCCCACCTCGTGGAAGTGGACACCCTGGGCTTTGCGGAGATCAACCAGGCGACCACCCTCATCCACCATCCGGTCCTGATAGGCACCCGAGGCATCACCCAGGACCACCATGCTGTCCAGCGACGTCACCCCGTCACCCCAAGCCGTGGCGGTGGCGTCCCAGATGGCGTTCAGGTCGTCGGTGAGGAAGCGGGTGTCACGCATCCTCGGGGTGGTCCACCAGTACACCGGAGCGCCCTCCGCTCTCCATTGGGCGATGGCCTGTCCGGCGCGCTCGGTCAGGACTTCGGTCCACCGTTCGGAGCCCGGCTCGAGGGCCTCTCCTTGCAACACGTGGCCTTCGAACTCGTTGGCCCCGATCATCACCACCACCACATCGGGACGTATCTCGGCCACCAGGCGGGCGTAGTCGGCAAGGACGTCCTCCTCCCAGTCCCAGTGGGGAACCGTAAAGCCGAACCCGAGGGCGCCGCGACCCTCGATCTCAACGTCGGGTCTCGGTTCCAGGATCCGTTCTATCCCATATTGGAGGTCCAACATCAAAGAGTCCCCGACGGCCAACACCCGTAGTGGGTCGGTCGGTGAGGCCCGTCGTACGATCACCCCCTCTTTCGGCTCGGCCGGCACCGGGAAGACGACCGCTGGCTCAGGATCCAGAGCGTCGCGAACGACAGTCAGCGGCCGGTCCAACCCAGCATCCCGGGCCAGACGACCCGTGGGTTCGGACCATGTCCGGGCGAGAACGCGCCGCCAACCCGCCGGCTGGGTGCCGGCCCAGGATCTCACAGCGTCAGGTACCAGCAGGCTGCTCGTCACGAGGACGAGAACCAGGGTGATCGTCAGGCGGGCGGCCCGACGTCGCGGATTCCGGACCGGGCTGATCATGGGGCGGGAATGGTAGTGGGCTACCTCTTCCCAAACGGGGATGTTGCGAATAGGTTACGGATTGCCGCGATTCTGTGGTGCACTTCCTTTAGCCTTTTTCCTAGCGGTCCCGGTCCGGGTTTCCGGAAACAGGGTTCGTCTGTCAACAAAAGGGGTACCTATCCAATGATGTCAACAATTCTCACCCTGATCGTTCTTGGAATGGTCTTCCAGGGTGTTCTGGCCGTGATCAACAGCATCCTCGACACAGTTGGTGTCGGCAGCATGCTGGGCAGCATCCCCGTTGTGGGGTCCAACCTCAACCTGATCTGGGCGTATCTGTTCGTTGTGATCAGCGAGGTGGGAGGCTTTGGCTACGGAGCTTCGACCGAGATCCTCGGCATGGGCGACTTTGGTTCCGACATCGGAACCGCTCTCGCTATCTGCGCCTTCATTCCTGTGAAGGACG
>Ga0315329_10001046_pt1 | contig 10961 bp, 8 predicted proteins | sample M150032315metaG_FD_203459 | JGI IMG/M metagenome (GOLD analysis project Ga0315329, IMG submission 203459) | Ammonia-oxidizing marine archaeal communities from Monterey Bay, California, United States - M1 500m 32315 | ecosystem: Environmental > Aquatic > Marine > Coastal | place: USA: California...
GGGTTTTTCATCGTTATCTTTGTAGTATAAATCGGCATTCTAAAAGTATTACAATTCATTCTACGAGGTTCCTATTCGGAGCAACGCAACATCCATTCACCTAGTAGATATTATTCAGGTCGCGGCACACCAGATTTTTCAAACGCTGAAGACATGTTTTTGTAACATGTGCGAATTGCCTGTCGCGGATCGTACCCAGTTTGACGCCATAACATGCTGCTTACTTCGCAAGATATATCACCTCGATATCCACCTTGAAAGAGTAACTTGATTAAAACCGCAAAATCAATTGCGCCAGTTGAACCGGGTAGCTTAAATTGATATCCACCCTGAGGATTTTTGATAGTATCTTTCACCGCCACATGTGCTGTTTTTGATACCGCTTGTTCCACAGTAGGCTGCAACTCCAATCCCGTAAAAATATAGTGGCTGAAATCGTATACCATTCGTAAACGCTGTGGATTGCCCAATTGCTGCATGATCCAAAGTGCTTGTTCTGGATTGGACATACCACCGCCGCGATGTGGTTTGATACAACAGGTCACATCATACTTAGTCGTAACTTCTAGCCATCGGCCTACCTGCTCCACCAATAAATTTTTGCGGTTATCCCAATCACCACCACCTAAAACCGTTTGTATGACACAACTCTTGTTGTCGGTTAAATCTCGCACCAACTCTGACGCCGCTTCTATTCGCTTGAGGTTACCAGTGTTGACCTTGGCATCATCTGATGGCACGGTGTGTTCCATCAATGACGTTAATACTAATTCTGTATCGTAGAGAATCCGTTTAACTTGCCGGCGACGGGTAGTCGACATATTTTCGGGTGCCGCATCGAATCCTTTCGTAGCTGTTAATTCAACCGCGTCATAACCAGTTACCGAAAGTATTGGAAGCACTTGTTCTGTCATAATGCCGCGTGCACCATAGGTGCTGAAACCAAGCGTCATGGTGTTACGAGTTTCTTCGGGAGCAGCTTGAACATAGGGACTGGCAGCACACGCAAGTGCGGCGGAGGCTAGAAACCGGCGGCGAGAAGAACTGGGAAAATCAAACGACGAGTGCATCAAAACGGAACACCTACCATCAACAGAAAAAGTTGCACATTAAATTATCAGCTATGATTATACCGAATTACGTTGCCCAATACGCACACGGCGGGCGGTGAATAACAATCCTAATCCCAAGTGGGTTTTCGTTTTTCTAGAAAGGCGTTGATGCCTTCGCTGGCATGAGAGGTTGTACGGCTTGATGCAACCATCGCTGCGCCAAGTGTCAGTGTAGTTTCAAGACGCTCCGCAATCGTCTCGTTTAACAACTTCTTGCACATCTGCTGTGCTTGAGCCGACCCCTGCGCAAGGTCGACTGCTAACTGCTGAGCTCGTGCCCACAACAATTCATCTTCAACTATATCGTGAACAAGACCAAACTGTTTCGCTTCTGCGGGTGTCATCGCTGCACCCAACAATCCCAACCTCGCCGCCATCGAACCTCCAAGACGAAACTCAAGCAACCCTAATGTGAACCCGGGCACGAGCCCACGATGAATCTCTGGACTAACTAACGTCGCTCCCTCAGAGGCGATAATAAAATCGGCGGCTAAGGCAATTGCTAATCCAAATCCAACAGCAGGCCCGTTTAAAGCTGCAATGATCGGCTTTGGAAACCGTAGCATCACCATCAGCAACTCAGCTAGTAACTCAACGTCTTGATGCGTAGGTAACATCTCTTGCGGGTTTAAATTACTTTGTAGTTGTTTGAGATCCGTACCACTACAAAAAATCTGCTGGCTACCCGTCAAAATAACCGCTCGAACATTCTTCTCTTGATGCAAATCACCCAATGCTTCTTGCAGTTGAACCAAGCCAAACGTTGTTAATGCATTACCACTCGCGGAATTGTTAATCACAATCGTACCACTAGGAACATCTTTACGCACTTCGATGATATTTTTCATGGTGCCTGTGACTCCTCGCTACTTTTGGTTTCTTTATTCTGTTGAATGTTTTCTTCAATTAACAAGTCAACTCGGCCCGCTTGGCCTCGACTCCACATTTGTAACCCCTTAAGTCGAATCTCGCCCTGTTGATAATAAACTTCGCTTAGGCTTTCAAGATGAGACCGAAATCGATTGCTGCGTTGTACTGTAAAGTCCATAGGTAGTCTAATGATGGCTTGGGCAACCATCCTTTCAAATAGATATCCAGCGATCAGTTGATGCCCTCGAATTGTTGGGTGGACGTGATCTAAAAATAAATTATCGCCTGGAATTTGAACTGGTGACTGTTCCGCGAAATATTCTTGCACGTCAATAACTTGTAACGCCGGACCGCTAGGTACTGACGCCAAAAAATCGTTCATAACTGTCAAAATGCGCAACGGACAAATGTCTTCGTCTTTGGCGCGCAACAACACATCACGCGCTGCTACCCCCGCACCATTGTCCATCAACAATAACCCAGCTTGAAATAGTGTGGCGGCGTTATGCGGGTCGAGTTGAGTAAGTCGATGAGCTGATTCTCTGATAGGTTGGACTGACCGACTCTTTATTTGTTTGGGAATATTTGCTTTGGTTTGTTTGATGGATTGAATTGTCGCTGGATCTAGTCCTGACGTTGGCGCTGACTTGAAAGGGCTACAGTCGCGAATGTTGGAGGCAGGATTACAGAGGTATAATGGAACTCGATTGGAATCACATATTTCAATCATCTTGTGGATATTGAATTTAAAATGTTCGATAACATTTGCTTGCCATGTGCGGTCGCGCTGGTAGGATTTCAATCCTGATTGTTGGTCGAGAATGGTCTCTACTTCTGTAGCGAGACTAACTTGTTGTGTCGAAACTTCATCTCCTGTTATCTTATGCCAAGTTTCGCGAACTAAATGTATGGTGCGAATGTTGCGGACTGCATGCTGGCTTATCGACTGCCAACCTGATGGATCTCGTAAATGGGCATAGGTACGGTCTTCCAGAAACTCGTTGTGTCCAGTGTAAATAACTACTAAGTCAGGTTCGTAGTTCATTATCTCAGTAAGAATTGGGAGCAGTCGATAACTGGCATAGGAAACACCGCCGCAATTGACAATCTCCCACTTGCGGTTGGGATCAGCTACTTCCAACTGTAGTTTAAGCCAACTGGTAAAGGAGGTTTCGACCGCAAACGGGCGGCCTTGAACCGTGGAACCGCCGAGACAAAAGATTCGAAAAGTATCATCCGTTTTGTTCTTGGAAAACGATACTTCTTGAAAATATCGTTTCCGAGCGGCTACTGTTTGGTACTGCGTTTGTTCCGCGTTGAGCGCAAATAGCGATACCGGGTGATTGATTGCAATAAACGGATCGAGGGTTTCATTGACAGCGCCTATGCCAAGTATCCGCAGGCTAATTTCGAAAAGCAAAAACGGTACTAGCCCGAAACCAATAGCCGCACAGCGAAATCGCCATGAACGCTTGAATTGCATTTTTAATTGTTTTGCAACCATTCGCTTAGTTTACAGTTAATGCGTACCCCTTTGGTGGGGGGAATCAATGTATTCTTTTATTGATATAACGGTCGAAAACCGATAATCTAGAACGGTAGGCAATTTATTTTATTAATGCAAGTGACAGATTTACGCTTTCATGGCTTCACCAAACGAACAATCTAGCAATCATCATACCAACCACGCGTTTTCCGCTCTCCACGGACGAACTCGCGAAGGAATGGTGATGCACGACCGTCGTGGGATGTTGAAAGCGAGTATGGCCGGACTCGCTGGACTATCGCTACCCAGATTGTTACAAGCTCGAGCGGAAGCCACTGCAGTTGGTAAGCCGATTAGCAATGGTAAGAGTGTAATTTTGTTGTGGATGGCCGGTGGTCCAAGCCATATTGATACTTGGGATCCAAAACCAGATCGCCCATTTGAAAACCGAGGGCCATTTGGAGTCACTAGCACTAAACTTCCAGGCGTGCAAATATGCGAACATTTGCCACGACAAGCTGCCATGTTGGACAAGGTTTCAATCATTCGCAGTGTTGATTGCCGCGGCAGTAGCCATCAGCCTAATAAAGTGATGCAAACAGGAAATCGTAACGCAGCGCCACGAACCAATCCTCGGGGACATCTGTATCCCAGCTTTGCTTCGATCATCGCTCGTGAAAAAGGTGCTAATCAATCTGGCATGCCGGCTTACGTCGCGTTTGAAAAACACGCATCACATGTCGGTAAAGCGGGTTACCTCGGAAAACGATACGACCCGTTTCTAGCCAATCAAGCTTGTCGACTTCCTGTATATTCGAATGTCGGAGTCGATTCTGGGAACCTTTCCGGGGCAAATCTATTTTCGATGCCATCCGGTTTGAGTTTGGAACGTGTCCACAACCGGCGGCTGTTGTCGCGTCAATTCGATAAGATACGAACAGGTTTAGATTTAAACGGTTCGATGGAAGCCTTGGATGTTTATAACCAGCAGGCCGCTGATATGATTCTGGGGCGACGAGCCCAAGAGGCATTCGATATTAATCAAGAACCACAACAGGTTCGCGATCGTTACGGAAAACATTTATGGAGCCAACAGGTTCTGCTCGCACGGCGACTTGTCGAAGCCGGCGTCAGTTTTATTACGCTTGACTTAAGTTATCATACCGCCTCAGGGACATGGGATAACCATGGTATCCCAGGTGGAGTGTATGGCGGTATTTCCAAAGGATTGAAGCCGCTGTTAGATTTATACGACCATTTCCATACGACGCTGATCGAAGATCTTGAAGAACGCGGAATGTTGGACGATGTGCTGGTTATCTCAATGGGCGAATTTGGGCGTACTCCCAATATTGGCACTCAAGACAGCACCGATGGGCGTAACCACTGGCCCGTCGTCATGAGTATGTGTCTCGCCGGCGGTGGCCTGCGACATGGACAGGTAATCGGCTCTACCGAAAGAGATGGCAGTGACATTCGTACTCGACCTGTTACTCCCGGTGACATTGGAGCTACCATTTATCGCCACATGGGTGTGCCGATAGACGTTACGTATCAAGATGATAGTGGACGCCCGATCGCTTCTATAATAGATGGCGCTCCAATCAGCGAGCTATTTTAGTAGAAGATCCCCTCTATAGAAGGTCTGCAAGTCGGTTTTCGGTTTGTACGTTGTATAACGTTTGTAATGGCCACCATAAAAAAGCAAAATAATTGAAGGTCTGCGCGTCGATATCGAAAAAGCTAAATAGTTTTTTGTCGATCGGCGAACGGATGCGTCGAGTCCCGTTAAGGAACCCTAACGGATTGGGACTCCCATCATGAAGAAAAAATTCACATTCGTAATTGTCGTTACCATCATCTTGTTGGCGTTATCACACGCTCAAAAAGCCTTGGGGCAATCGTCTCCAAATGCTACGAAGGCCCTCACTGGGCAACCGCATCCGGCTGTAGCCCGTATTCGATCACTGGAATCCAATGCAACGTCATTTGGTTCTGGCACGTTAGTTTATCGGCAAGGCAAACAAGGTATCCTGATTACCAATTACCACGTCATTAAAGATGCACAAGATGATATTCTTGTGACATTTCCGAATGGCTTTCGCTCGTCTGCCAAGGTCGTCGCTACCGATCCTCGTTGGGATCTTGCGGCGCTACTGATCTGGGCTCCGGAAATCCAGCCGGTCATTATCACTGATAATCCAGCGAAACCTGGAGATACGTTGACGATAGCAGGTTATGGTTCGGGACGTTATCAAGCATCTTCGGGAATCTGTTCTCAATATGTTTCTCCAGGAAAAAATCAACCTCCGGAAATGGTCGAGTTACGGACCGTTGCTCGGCAAGGAGACTCCGGTGGTCCGATTTTCAATCATAACGGAGAACTTGCTGGCGTGCTGTTCGGTGCCGGCTGGCGGACAACGGCCGGTAGTTATAGTGGCCGCGTCAAAAAGTTTTTGGTGCCCGTTGTAGCTCGTATGCAACAAGTGCCGCCGCCTCTAGTAAATACAGCTCCCGGCGAGATTCCACCAAACCAAAACTCAAGGACTGCGGCGACGAAACCTCAAGCAAAAATTACAGGCCTCAATCTTGAAACAGAATCCGATGCCGCGGGCGCCAAAGCCGCTCCAGCAATGGCTTTAGACTCACTCGAATTACAACCCATTGAAATCACGGGTGAATCCGAAAAAACCGGTGAGAACGCAGTTCTGATTGAAGATGAATTCGCCAACGCAGACCTGATGGATGAGAATTTTTTGTCGCAAAATGTATCGGTAGCCGTTGAAGTGACTGAATCAGCAGAAGGGTCAAGTGTTGAATCTGAAGATGCAAAAACCGAGGAACCCGCCGGCGACCTGATAGATAGCGACATGATAGCCGAAACGGACGAGGAACCAACGCTAGCAGTCGACATGGAAACCGATCTCGACGAAACCAGTGTTCCTCCGCAGGAAGAACCGACCGAACCGGTAAGTGAAAACGTTGACACAATAGTGACTGAGCAACCTGGGCACACTTCCGACGCAGCAACCGAGGGTACGACGAATGTTTCAACAGACGCTGAGCAACTAATAGGCTGGAAACAAATCGCAGGCGACACGTTGCTAAAACAAATCAGAACCCTGCTTGCAGGTGTCGGTTTTTTAGTAATCGTTGTGCAACTTGCTCGCCGCCGCCAATAAGTCGCCCTAAATTACCGAGCCATCCGGTACTCATTCGCCCGTCAAATGTGCTGCGTTAATTCGTCCATCGTGCAAGGCACTGGCGACGAGAGCATGGTGGCAACCAGCGGTAGCCATGGACTTCAGGTCTTGTACACTACGGACACCACCGCCTGAGATAATATCCAGGTTGGGAAACTTGCCCGCTAATTCTTTGGTTAACGACAGAGTCCACACACCCTGTCCGCCACCGACTGCAGCCACATCAAGTACAATCATCTTTCGATAGCCAATATCAACTGCTTTGCCTGCTACGCCCATCGCATCCATTTGCTGCCACAAGCCGGTATTCATGCCTGTATCAGGCACATTCAATTGGCCTCCTTTTAAGTCCAAGCTAAACACCGCACGCGCTGGCCCCACTACCTCAAAGACCTGTTCTAAATCCTGTGGCTTGGGACAACACTCTAACGCAACAATAACGTGTGCGAGCCTATCCAACGGAATTTGGCAGCTCAGTTTTTCTAGTGTCGTCAGAGTCGCTGTCCCTGCATCGAGCCATACGTTGATTCCCGTATTAAGTAATTGCGCAATTTCCCTGACATTTGCATCGCCACCCGCAATGGCATTAAGATCTGCAACATATAAATCGGTAAATCCAAAATGTTGCTGCAAAGACTGACAAATTTCAAGTGGTTCTGCGCTGTCCGCTAAAACACTTTGGATCGGTTGATAGGAAGCTCGCTGCCCAGCTTTGCCATGCACAACTTTGCCATGGAACAGATCAATCACTGGAATGACACTTATTTTTGGATGTCTTGTTTCACACTGCAATGAATAGTGTCCGTCATTCGAACGTACTAGGAATAATCCACATGGATTCGCAGGCAAACTTTCATCTGCTCGCTACAGTGGGAATTCGTCTTCTGCTGCTTGCGCTGCATAGATGGGCATATGACGATAATAGACTTCAAGAATCATCGTTGCGAGTGTCGTTGTATATAGACGACCCCCAGAGCGAGCGCCATGATCAGAACCAATCGACCAACTACCACTGCTGTGGCCATTACCTTTTTCTTGCGACGCCACTAGATAATCACGCAACTCTTTGTTCCAAACGTCCCAGCGTTTACCACCGGTGTGACGCATAACTTGTGTGGCATAATAATTGAAATACATATTACCTTTAGAGGGTCCCCACTTAGCAAGTTGATCCACGCCGCGTTGCAATGCGGGTTCTTCTTTTTTCCAACCCATATACATCCGGCATAACAAACCAACAGCCGTTGTTGCTTGTCCCGCTCCGGGTGTTGTGTAACCATAAGTTGCACCACTGTTGGCAGCAACGGAATCCAAGAATTTGTAGCATCCTTGAATCGTGGCTGGTGGAACTTGGAGATAGCCCATGTGACCACTTTTGAGAGCCATTAACTGCCAGCCAACAACCGACGTGTCACCCGCTTGTCGAGCCTTATATCGCCAGCCACCTCCGACAGGATCTTGTGCGTAGACGATAAAGTTCAACGACATTTGTGCTGGAGCCATTAATTGACGATCTTTAGTCATCGCAAATGCTTCACAGAGCGTAATTGCTGCTAGTCCGTGTGAATACAAACGACCACCGGGATCGGTTAAATCACCAGTGGCGCCTTTAACCTTCATCGAACGGGTCAAATAATATAGCCCAGCTTCAACTTGTTTCTTATACGCACCTTTTTTATGAGTATTACCGGCTCCCAAAAACGGAAGCAAAGCCATCGCCGTGGCACCATTCATGGAAGTCTTTAAGCTGCCGGCTTTGCTACAATTACAACGTTGACCGTTCAGGGAGTGGTCAAAACTCCAACTCCCATCGCCGTTTTGATGATTAGCAATCCACTTCAACGCCATTGCAACGGCTGCTTCACTTTGTTTGGTACCACCGAAGTCGCGTACCATTACCGCTCGCGCTTCGGCTCCACGTCCAGAAACACCTGACCCGACTACCGATTCGGTAGACGACAGCAAGTCCGTAGTGGGCGCAACTCGGTCAGCAATTTTTTCAAACTCAACTGCAGCCACTGGGGCTTCGACGTCATCCGCAATTTCAATTTCTTCAACGTCTGTCACTTCCGATATCGTATCAACCTGTACTTCAACCTCGATCTCTTCTGTCGGGATATCAACCGGTTCGTCCAAGGCATCGGTTAAGTCATCGACAATTTCTTCGATGATGTCATTTTTGCTCATAACCGACGTCAGCGATGGTAATTCTTCGACTTCAAATGGAAGCATCATCAAACCTAGAACAACCAAAATAACCATATGAACAACTAGGCTAAACATCCAACTTGGTACCGCTTGAAACAATATAAACCGGCCCGTGCTACCTGATGCTTCATCGGCCGGTAGATTTTCTGTTGTGCTTTGCGTAGCAGCCGGAGTAGCTTTAGCCGCAGCCGGAACTGCTTCTGCTGCCGGAGCTGTCGCACCAGAGTTAACTGTATTACCAGCTACGTTTTGTTCCGTGTTTCCGTTGTCTTCGTTCATCTCAGACATCATATATTACTTTCAAGGTGTCTTGTTTGTGCGATGTTAGCGTTATCTATCCACGCTCGTTTTATGCGGTCATTATGCAAACAATCATGAAACGATAAAACTAGCCGAGAGCGTTATTCTTATTTTATACGTTTAGAGTCGCAAGGATGCTAAAAACCACTACTATCACTTATTAAAACTATCGGATTTTGCGATAAAATCAAGCGAGTCAATTCCCGATTAATACTTAAAAAACGGTTTCACCGAAGAAAAAGTACTCTTCTTTTCACTAATAACGGAAAACACCTACGTCGCTTTTTATCCCTTCCCCACTTAATCGCAGAAAACGAGGAGGCGGAGAAAACCGAAGTTGTCCTGAGATTTCGGTCCTTTAGCCCCTGTTAAACAAGCTATAGCAAGTCTAAAATGGAAAATTGAATGAAACCAATTTGGTATTTTATGATTTTATAGCACTCGCTTAATTGAGAAAACGAGCGCAAACGGCTTGAAGGACGTAAACCATGGCAAAGAAAAAAGCTGAAACTGTATTCTTAGTATGTGAAGAAACAGGCGATTACAACTACGCGGTTAAGCGAAAATCTGGAGGCGAACGACTGTCGATTAAAAAATACAGTCCCCGTCTACGTCGTCACACGACACATGTGGAAAAGAAAAAGTAACGTATGCCGATTTAGGCATGCAGGTACACTGTTGTTGGCAACCAAGCGATCAAGCGTCCTTTGTTATTTTCAACCGATGTCACCCTAAAAATCTAGCGAGCTCACAATTGTTCGCAATACACTATAATAACGACTCGCCAATTCTTTTTGATTGGCGAGTCGTTTGATTTTGTAAGCAACAGGACAAAGCCACGGGACGGCTTCCACCAACAAATTCAAAAATTAGATCAAGGAAGGTGAGGTAGCAATGCTCAAACGATGGAAGTTTCAATCTTTCGATCCTGATGCAGTGGCTGCTCTAGAATCCTCCGCTCGAGTGCCGAACATCGTGGCCCAATTACTGATTGGCCGCGGGTTATCTGACCCTGCAGCGGCTCTAGCCTTCCTCAATATGAAGCTTACCGACTTGAGACCACCCGGCGAATTGCCCGGTGCCCAAGCCGCTGGCGAGATTATCTATCAAGCGATTAAAAATAAGAAGCGTATTGAAATATATGGAGACTACGACGCGGATGGCATGACCGCTACGGCCGTATTACTTCGTTGTCTAAAACGACTAGGCGCCGATGTCGGATATTTTGCTCCCAATCGAATGGACGATGGCTACGGTTTAAATAGTGATGTATTAAAACGGTTGCACCAGCAGGGAGCCCAAATGATCATCTCTGTAGATTGCGGTATTGCCAATGCCGAACAAGCAGACTTAGCCAACGAATTAGGCCTTGAATTAGTAATCACTGATCATCATGAATTTGGCGACCGCTTGCCCGCTGCCACTGCGATTGTACACCCGCGACTGCCAGGATCCGATTATCCGTTCGGAGGTCTTTGTGGCGCTGGTGTTGCCTTTAAACTTGCTTGGCTCCTCTGCCAGCTCGACAGCGGTACTGAGAAAGTTACCCCGGAGCATCGGGATTTTCTCATGATGATTTTGGGGATCGCTGCAATTGGTACCGTAACCGACGTTGTGCCATTAGTTGATGAAAACCGCGCTATCGTAATGCATGGATTGCACAGTTTAAAGAATCAAGCATGCCTCGGTGTCGAAGCATTAAAAAAAGTCACGAAGATCCATAACAAACCGCGTCTCCACAGTGATGATATCGGTTTCAACCTTGGGCCGCGATTAAATGCC
>Ga0315329_10001047_pt1 | contig 10952 bp, 14 predicted proteins | sample M150032315metaG_FD_203459 | JGI IMG/M metagenome (GOLD analysis project Ga0315329, IMG submission 203459) | Ammonia-oxidizing marine archaeal communities from Monterey Bay, California, United States - M1 500m 32315 | ecosystem: Environmental > Aquatic > Marine > Coastal | place: USA: California...
TCTTCTCTGTCATCTGGGTCTAAATTTGTGCCACAAAATGGACAATAATTAACTGAATAATCTTTATTCATATCATGTTCTATATCTGCTTCTGCATCACATTGATAACAGACTATTGCATCTACTCTATCAACTTCATCTTGTTGGTTCATGTTAACATGCTTCCTAATATCTTCTCTAGGTCTCTAAATCCACCTATGTAAGTTTCTTTTAGTGTTGGTTCTCTTGCCAAAGAAATTGAAAGATTCTCTGGTATAAATCTAATTTGAGGAAAAGTTCTTGCACTAGGGAATACTTCAAAAAGTTCTTCCTTAGTAAAATCTTCATCCAACTGTTTGTAGGTAAATTCTACTTCTCTCATGTCACATAACAACTTTGCCTTTTCACAATAAGGACATTGTGGTTTACCCCATATTTCAATCATAATTTAAATCCCTTAAATGTATCTGTTTCTATATCCTGTTTAATCCCACCTATGACATAAGATTCAATCTCAGTCTCTTGAGGTGCATTCTGTTGACCCTTAGAAGATAACCAGTGTTGAGTCCATGGCAATGGATTTGTCCTACTGGATATATCATATATAGGGTTTAAACCTATTGCTCTGAGTCTTTTATTGACTGTATATTCAACATACTGACCTAACAGTTCAGTGGATAGACCAATCATACTTCCATATTTAAATAAGTATTCCGACCACTCTTTCTCTTGGTTTGCAGCATCTTCATACATCTTATATACTTCATCTTCACTTTCTTTCATGACCTTCAACATAATTGTATTTTTTTCATCATTCTGAAATGCTTTAATGATGTGTTGAGTTATAGCAAGGTGAACTGATTCATCTCTTGCTATTAGGCTGATAATCTTTGCTGACCCTTCCATTAGTTTTAGTTCACCAAATCCAAAAGTACATGCAAATGACACAAAGAATCTTAAACCTTCCAGTATGTTGATACTTATAAGTGCAAGATATAGTTTTTTGTATAACTCTTTTTTATTAGTTTTTAATCCCAATTTCCATCTGTTTGCGTACTCAATAAAATCATCATAGGTTTTAGTTACTGATTCTGCTCTTGCTAGTATGTGTTCATTACTTATAATAGTATCAAATTCTTTTGATGGGTCTGAGTATAGATTCTTCATCATGTAGGTATATGATCTACTGTGGATTGACTCCATGAAGTCCCATGCAATGATACATGCTTCTAACTCTGGAATAGTTACGAATGGAAGTAGTGCAAGTGCAGGCCCTCTACCTTGAACTGAATCCAATAGTGTTTGATACTTTAGATTACTGGTGAAGATATGTTTGTGAGCTCTGTTTAATTCATTATAATCATTCCTGTCCTTTTGAAGAGAAACTTCTTCTGGTCTCCAGAAGTAACCCAATTGTCTTTGTGTAAGTTTGTCGAAAATCGGATATTTGAAATCGTCATATCGTTGGGTATTAAGTTCCTCTCCAAAGAACATAGGATTCTTTAAAAAGTTTACTTGTTGCTTGTTGAATATACTCATCACCCACCTGTTCTAGATGCGGGAAATTGGTTCTCTGGTCTTTTGTAGTCATCAAATTTCTTATATCCTTTTCCACAGGCTTTGCCTGTCTCTGGATCGGTTAGACTTACATTTGCATAGTATTTGTAATTATTATTACTTTGAAGATATTTATTTGCTTCTTCTCTATGTCTATTATTTAAACTACCTGTTCCATGATAAATGGTAGGTCTTGAATCGTTTGCAAGTTGTTTACCCCAGTCTCTATTAATTGGGCCATCTTTGTTAAGGTAATGAATGAATATTTGTCTTGCAGAATCACCTACTAATCTTTCTCTCCAATGAATAACATTACTACCTTGATAGAATAATACATCACCTACATTTAAATCTATTGGAATACATCCCTTAAACCTATCTCTAAATGGTTTACCCATAGTTAATCTCCATGCATCTCTTGCCTTTACTCCAGCATAATTCTTATCTGCACGAACCCAAATTTTCCAAGAGGTTTTGTCATCAGTATCACATGTTACTGGAAAGGTTCCACTAAATTCACATGAGGGTCTATCTGAATGGGAGAGTAATCTAGCATGTCGTTCATATGTTCGACCATATGAATAAGTGGGAATTAATCTATTGCCAAAGAGTTGTTCAATCTTATTTTGATACATTAAAAGAATAGCTTCAGAGAATGGTGCAAATGGGAATCCTTTACTGACCCAATTATCTAAGAATGCACCTTTATCATCATAGTTTTCCATAATGATATTCTTCTCTCGGTAATACTGTTTCCTATGCTCCATGAACTTGAACAAATGTGTACAGTATTCCATAGTTCTTTTATCAAAAAAGTTTCGTGCAATGTAGTATCTTTCGTTCCCTAACCTAAAACCTGCTTCGGTTATCTCTGGAACATCTGGGTTATCATCATGACAATGGTTATCAAAGACTCTTTTGTCTTGATCTATTTCCATACCCAGATTTTTAATAATCTGTTGTTCTATTTGTTGTTCTTTTTTTCTGCTATCTTGTCTTTGTTCTTCACTTGACCATGATATATCTAAATCACGCATGCCTCACAATCCTCATCATCTTCTAATTGTTGAGTTGCTATGTCAAAGAGTTTTTCTTGTTCTTCTACATAGTCTTCAACTTTGCTATCATAAGTATTTTGGTAGTAGGATGTTTTCCAACCATACTTATATGTATTCAACATATCAGTTGCCATTACTGATATTGGAACTTCATTGTTCTCATAGTTCTCTGGATTATAACTCCAATTACCACTAATGGATTGGTCAAAGAACTTTTGCATAACTGCAACCACTTTGATGTATCCATCATTATCTTTCATGTCCCACAAAAGTGTATAAAAGTTTTGTAGTATCTGATAAGAAGGAACGATTTGTTTTAGTGGGCCTTTCTTACTTTTCTTAACAGAAAGATAATCTCTAGGTGGTTCAACTCCATTTGTTTCATTAGATACCACTGATGAACTTTCAGACGGCATCTGTGCAGATAAAGTTGAATGTCTTAGACCATGTTTCTTGATGTCTTTTCTTAATCCTTCCCAGTCTAATTTTAACTTATGTGGGACTATTTCATCTACATCTTTTTTATAATGGTCTATTGGTAACTCACCTAATGAGTATTTAGTTCGATCAAAATAATCACATTGACCTTTCTCTTCTGCAAGGTTATTAGATGCTTTCAATAAGTGATATTGAAAACTTTCAGTTAATTCATGAACTAATCTATGTGCTTCTGGATCATCATACTTAACCTTGTTCTTAGCAAGATAATGTGCAAGTCCAATGTACCCTACTCCTAAACTTCTTCTTGCTTTAGTTGATACCTCAGCTGCAACCACTGGATAGTTTTGATACTCTATTAATTCATCTAATGCACGAACTGACAGATCACACAATTCTTCCATTTCACCTTCTTTAAGTGTTCCTATGTTAATTGCAGATAGAATACAAAGTGCAATCTCACCTTCACCATCTGGTTCTTGAATTGGGTCTGTGGGTAAAGTAATCTCTTGACAAAGATTAGACATAGATATCTTATCTTGAAATGAACTATGAGAGTTTGCATGGTCTATATTCATAATGTATATTCGACCTGTCTCTGCCCTTTCCTTTAAGATATCCATGAACAAAATTCTTGCAGATATCTTCTTCTTAGGAATAGAGTATGCTCTTTCATACTTCTCATAGAGTTCATCAAACTCTGGAGTTCCATATGCATCATACAATCCTTCTACATCATGTGGTGAGAATAAAGTAATCTCTTCATCATTTAAGAATCGTTTATAGAATAGTTCACTGATTTGAATAGAGTAATCTAATTTTCTTACTCTATTATCTTCTGACCCTTTGTTATTTTTGAGAACAATGATGTCCTCAATTTCTTGATGCCAGATTGGAAAGTGGACAGTAGCAGACCCACCGCGTACTCCATTTTGAGTGCAACAGCGGACTGTGCTCTCGAATTTCTTGAGAAAAGGGATAACACCAGTGTGTTGAACTTCACCACCCCTAATTTTAGAGTTGATACCACGAATTCTCCCAGCGTTAATACCAATTCCAGCCCGTTGAGCAACATACCTACCGATAGCCATATCACTAGAAAAAATGCTTGATAAAGTGTCGTCGCTGTCCACGAGAACACAGCTAGCAAACTGTCGAATGGGCGTTCGTACACCTGCCATGATAGGCGTTGGAATGTTGATTTTAAATTGCGAAATTGCATCATAGTACCTCTTAACATATTGTAATCTTGTTTCTGTTGGATAGTCCTTAAACAATACTGCACTAATTAACATGTACATGTATTGTGGACTTTCAAATAATTTTCCAGTAGACCTATCTTGAACAAGATATTTGTCTACCACTTGTCTTAGACCAGCATAAGAGAACAGAAAATCTCTTTTGTGGTTCATATACCTGTTAAGAATTTCCCACTCTTTCTCGGTATAATAATCTATTAATCTTTCATCATAAACACTTATCTTAATATTCCTTTCAACAATCTCTTTAAGTGCTGGATAGATTTTACTGTCCTTCCACTTAGTATTGAATACATCTTTACGAATTGAAAAGAGTAGTAACCTTGCAGCTACATATTGATAATTTGGTGTGTCTAGGTTGATTAAATCTGATGCAGATTTGATTAATGTTTGTTGAATTTCTTCTGTTGTAATTCCATCATAAAAGGATAGGTTTGCATTCATTTCGACTTGGGATGCACTAACTCCATTTATTCCTTTGGTAGCTGCATCTACCATCTTGTGAATTTTTTCTATTTTTAATGCTTCTTTATAACCGCCCCTCTTAGTGATACTAATTCCATTTCCACTGCCATTGCTCACTATACCTTACTCCAAGTCTGAATTGCAAGTTGTAGTTTAAGTCCTTGCAAAGTATTTTTGTTTATCACATCAAGTGGGTCTACTCCACTTAACACCATGTCATTTATATCTTTTTCTTTTACAATGTCAGGCCACACACATACTTTATAACCCAGTTTAGCAATTGCAGTCATTTTTTTAACAATTTCTGCATTTCGAGGTTCGTTATCAAATACAACAGTAGTATTTGTTAATGGTATTTCATCTGTTATTTTTGTAAAGTCTGATCCAGCAACTGCAATACAGTTATCTAGAAAAAGAGAGTCAATGGGGCCTTCTACAACATAAAGAGGTTTGTTAAAATCAACTTTGTGAAGTCCAAAAATGAAAGGTTTATCGTCATCAAATCTTAGTGTTAGGTATCTCAGTTGTGAATCGTTTAGAGCCCGACCAGTAACCCCTACCAAGTTTCCTTGACGATCTTTGAAGGGAAATACTAGTCTTGGGTCATTACCAAGAACTCTCCTATTATACTTATAATCCAAAGAACTTAGACTTTGAGAATTCTCTACAAAGTAGATATCTTCCCATTTATCCTCTGGAATACTCCTTCTCAAGAGATAAGTTAAGGATATTGGTTCGTCTTTTGCTTTGGGATATACTTTAAGTGGGTCTGCTACGAACTTCGGTTTGAAGTCCATTTCGGTGACTACACCAGTAGATTTCTTTTCCTTCCTACCAAACTTCTCCATGACCCATTGTTTATACAACATATTGTCTTGATCTTGAAGGAATTTGCCTACACTGGTAGAATGCCCACAATTATGACACTTAAAGACATAGGAATCCTTATAAACGAAGTGATAACCTCGTGCTTTAAGTTTATCCTTTTGACTGTCGCCACAATAGGGACATGAATGGTTTAAGAGTTTATCACTCTTCCACTTGGAGTTCTTAAATCTACTGCTAATAAGTTTAAGATATTTCTTATCAATCCACAAAGACATATATCTATTATCTCATAAATCGTGGATTTGTCAAGTAAATTCTCTACCCTCTCTCAAGGTAGATAACTAAGACATTGGTATTTGTTATTCTTTGTTGTCTCTTGGGAATAGACCTATAGAAGGCCTTCTGGAGTCTTCACCATTAGTCACTCCGACGCCCGCTTCGGTAGTTCCATCTGGATTTTTGATGGTTACATTTCGGTAGTAAACTACCACTTCCTGTACTTCTCTGATGTATCTTCGTAGTTCTTGCATGTTAAATGACATTAGTTCATAATCTCCCATTGTCATTGCAATAAACACTACATCTCCACCATTTTGCTTCTTGATTTCATCAAGAAATTTGTCTAGATAAGAGTAATCTTCGGGCCAATCTGGATGTTCCTTACCTAATGTGCAAGTTTTATCTTCATTTCTAGGTCTTTTACCCTCTTCATCCTTTACACAAGGGTTGGAAACCTTTGCTTCAGATACTACAAACCAGTGTGGTTCTTTAAGGTCAATAGACCTAGGCATAGTGGGCTGCATAATTTCAATCTCTATAGGTTTAGAGATTACTTCAACCTGTTTTGCTCCAAACATGGAGCAACCACTAGTTGTTAGGGTTAATGTCGCCAGTAGCGTCATCCAAAGAATCGAGTTCTTTAGAGTCATTTTCGATACTGTCGAATACTTCTTTTGTTCCATTGTTTACTCTTGTTTCAATTAAACCAGGCCTTGCAGATGCCAATTGGTTTAGATTATGTCTTCGGAAAATGTCCATGTACCTGTTCATTTCCCCTTCAATCTCTGCATTACGAGAAGTTAGTTGATTCAATGCTTTACCTTGAGTCTCATAACTTTCTTTAATTGCTTCGATTGTTTTCTTTTGTTCCTCAACTGCAAAATTGAGTGCAGTATTTTCATTCTTCAATGATATATTCTGGTTGTATAAAAAGAAACCAGCAAGTCCCATTGCAACGATAATACCTATTAATAATTGATTCATAATTCCTCTGTCATATAATCCATAGGAGTAGCAGTCTTAAGTTCTACTTTGTTTCCATCAAATGTTTTAAACTTAATAAACTTGGGCCCTAGATTATAAATCTTTCTAACTTCCCATGTATGTGTAAGGGAGTCAATAATCTCACCCTCTTGATTGTATTTATTGTAACTAACAGTCAGTTGCTTGTGAACTTCAAACCAACTAACTGTCCACAACCATATCCTATGGAAAAAATTCTTCACTTTTCTAAAGAACTTTTTCATGCAGCCTTCTTATGAGAGTCTATCCATACCTTAGCAACCTTAACAGGAAGTTGATATTTCTTTGCAAGGTTAGCTGCACTCATACCATCCTCAATGTCATATATAACACTTTTTAAACTACCAACTCTTTTGTTAAACTGTCCCTCATCAAAGTCCTCTATTTGAAATTTCGTACCTCGTTTCGATAATTTGATCCCAAATCCTTTGGCCAATGATTGTTTTTTTGCAAAAGTTGATTTTCGTAATATTGATTTAAATTTGTCTAAAAGAATTTCATCTGTAGTGTGGGCTGCTACGACTAAAGGAGCTTCTTGCATCTCCGATTCTCTTAATCTAGGTTCTCTTCTATTGTAATGTTGGGTTACTATGGATAAGTTTTTCTTATCGTTATTCTCTGGGTTGTTGTCTTTGTGGTGAACATCTTTTCCTTTAATCCCTTTGGAGTTCTTCATCAAACTCCTTGCTTTGTTCCTTCCAGCTCGTCTTTTCTTTTGTTCTGGTCTACTATGATAATTGTCATATTCTTTTTTGTAATCTCTTTCTTCACCCATTACCAATGATAGTGCCGACAGTAGTGAACTGAGAACTGGCATTGGTAATGTTTGAATTAATTGTGCTTGTTGGGTTGTTATTCCTTTAACCTTAGATAATACTTTCTTTACATCAGATTTTTTAGATTCCATAGGAGTACCATCCTTGAATCTTTTAACTATATCTGGAGTACCTATTTCATTATTACCAGCATCTAAAGACCAATCATTGTCTTTACATTTTTTCTTTTTCTTCTTTTTGACTATGGGTTTATCTGTAGATACAGGGGCTCCAGTTGCATTCACTGGTGCATCTTCATCCATCCATTCTTTGAATAACCCTTTTTTTCGGTTGTATTTGGTTAAATCGTCATGAGTTCTAGGTTTGTGATACCTATCCATCCACTTCTTAACTGGGTCTACCCTACCTATCTTTCTCATTTTATGTCTTGTCCAGTGATTACCTGTGATTTATCTTGATTTTTGTTATATACTCTATAGATATTAACACCAAAAATCGTATCTGTCAACCCTAAAACAGTCACTTTATCACCACGATACCCTACATTGTCATCATCATTCCAAATAGATGTCCTTAGATCGTAAGTATGACCTTCTGAGAGGGTATTATGACTCGGTTTATAGTCTTCTAGTAAGTCTGTGTGAAGTCCCTTTTCTTTAAGGAATTTATAGAATTGTTCTTCTAGATAAGGAGAATCTACCCCAAAATGTTCTTTGAGTAGAACGAGGGCAGCTGCATAAGAGGCAAGTTTAGTTTTACCGAATGGTAATAGTTCTAAAACTCTCTTGAGATTGAATATGAGTCTGTGAAGTAGTGTAAATGCATTCTTTTCTTCACTGGTCTTGGGTTTTTTGGTTTTATCCCTTTTCCCTTTATCATCAATGAATCCAAATTTGAATGCTTCTTGATCTTTCCATGAAGTAGTTAATAGTTTAAGAACACGAAAAACTATAACAGTATCTATTACTGACTGTGATCCTTCTAATAATTCTGCTCTTTCATTCATTACAGCTCTCTAAGTACATTTGCAACTTCCATGTCTACTGGTATGTCTGGATTCCATCCTTCTTCTATGTGTCCCATGTATATCAACATGGTCTTTAACACTGGCCAATATTCTTGTTCTATCTTGAACTCCAACATCTTCACACAGTTTGGAATTCCGAATATATTGAGAAGGACTATTAGATGGTTAAGGATTAACCTCTCTCTGAGCTCATCATTTTTATAGTATCGTCTTAGAAGTCTTTTTAGATACCTAAACCTTCTAAGGTCTTCCATGAACTCATCCATTGAAGTGCATTGCGGATTGTCGTAACATTGCATTGCAAACATGGTAAAGTTTTCATCTGTTAACTTCTCAAATAATTTCATAATTATATCCTACCTTAAGTAGTATATAGGTAGAAAGAGAAGATTTATTGAACTTGTGCTACAACCTTAAAAAGATTATTAGGTTGTTTTTCCCATTCAACATGCAGATTAAGTTCTGGTTGTCCATCTTTAGAAATGAAATCATCATCAAGATCATTTCCTTCTAAATCTTTACCAAACCTACCACCGAATTGACTCATTGGCAAATCAGATGAACCAGTATCACCTACTGAATTATCTTCCATTGCCTCTGTGTCAAATTCGATTCCAACTTGTTCTACATGTCTACCAATTTGGGTCAAAGCAGCAGCAACACTCATGTGTTCCCTCTCTGCAACACTACCAATAAATGCATTTAATCTTTGTAAGATTTCTTGATCTTCTGCGAACCTATGAATACTATCTAGTTCAACTTTTTGACCAGATGTATCCTTACTCAGTCCGTAGCCACCATTTGGCCCAGATTCGTATGCTTCACTTATGTAGTTTTTAAATGATTTCATGATTTATTTCCTATTAAGCAGCAACTGTGATTGTTCCAGCAGCAGTTCCGATACCAACAACGGAAGTAATGGTTGCATTACCACCTTCTGATGTATCAACGATTGTTCCACTGTTTAATGACAGAGCATTTGCACCAATACTTAAGACATCACTTGCATTGGTGGCTGCATTGGCAGCTCCGATTACAAGACTGAATGTAAGTTCGTTAGTTGTAGTTCCACTTGCATATGAAAGAACATGTGGGCCTCTACCAGAACCAGAACCTTCGTTACCATTAGTTACTGATAATTGAGGTGTACCTGTGACTGTAACTTTCTCATTGAATGTTACTGTTGCTGTTAATGTACCACCATCTGACTTGTCAAATGCTGTTGATACCCAGTCAATATCAGTTATATCTGCTTGACCAATTGAAGTTGCAAGAGCTCCAATAGCTGCAATCACTTCTTCTTGATGATTTGCTGATTTCTTATAGACCCAACCTCTTGCAGTTGCGTATGTTAATACTTTGTCCGCTGTGGTTAACCATTTAGGTTTTGCTTCATCAGCGTCTGAATTTCCCCATAAAGACATAATTTTCTCCTAAATTTATTTACCCATTACGGATAAGTTTAATATTGAATTGTTTGTCATAATGTATTTATATGTTTTTAAATCTCTACTATTGAATATTTTAATTTCAAACTTGCTTTCTCGGTTGCAAGAGCAGAATTCCATTCTGCTTCTGTCATATCCTCTACCCATATATTATTTTCACACTGCTTCGATACCTCACCACTAGCAGTATTAAAGGTTATTATTGGATATCCATAAGCATAATTACCTTCTATATATTCAGCTTCATCGCCGTTATAACCATCTTCTAGTGCCATTACTGTAGGACTCCTTCTGTAACTCTATTAGATACATCAGTAGAAGCTGAAGATATTTCTGTATACCCGCCAGGCAAGTTTGCATCTGATAACTTAATTGTCATTACAAACCCTGTACAACCAGTCTGAGCTGTGCCTGGATTTGACCCTTGACCACCAAACGGCGGCTGTCTCTGAGCTAACCACCGATATTGATTAGAACTGGTAGTGATGTCATCATAACTTGATGTATATGCAGAATTATTACTAGGGAATCCACTTGGAACAAAAGGCCCAGTTCCTTCATTACTATATGCCCAAGAAGTTGAAACTGCTACCTTTACTTCAAATGATGGATCAGCTAATCCAGTGTAATTAATATAACCATAGATAGTCGTACCAAAACTTGATGAATTCCATTTCATAGACGAAATTATTATTCTGTTATTTGATGCATCTCCTTCTGCTGCACACCACGCAAATGCCTGTTCAACATTAGATACCCAGTTAAAGCCCCAAGTTGGAAGTCCAGATGGCCATCCACCTACTGATACACCACCA
>Ga0315329_10001048_pt1 | contig 10951 bp, 11 predicted proteins | sample M150032315metaG_FD_203459 | JGI IMG/M metagenome (GOLD analysis project Ga0315329, IMG submission 203459) | Ammonia-oxidizing marine archaeal communities from Monterey Bay, California, United States - M1 500m 32315 | ecosystem: Environmental > Aquatic > Marine > Coastal | place: USA: California...
AATGAAAGAGAATTATTGTTCCTGAACCCGGCAGTCCACCATGCTGGAGGATTCAATCTATGGAGCAGGAGAAATCTCACTCTCCGTCTAAGCAAAAATGACGGAAAGACATGGTTCACTTCACGGATGCTGAATGAGGGACTCGCAGGATACTCTGATATCGCAGTGAAAAAGAACGGCCAAATCTTATGCGTCTTTGAAAACGGTAAAAAGGATTACTGTGAAAAAATTTCCATCGCCTGCCTAGAAAGGTCATGGCTGATGACTGGTGAAAAGACTAAGAAAACCTTTGAATAAATTACCTGTCCTAATTTAAGGATTTACTTTTGCCATTTCATTCCTGCTTGCAATTGAACTTTTTGCAAGGGACCGGACAAGTTCTTGGCTTTGCTCTGATAATTTCGACAACGGGTAACTAAAATGTTTCCCATTCGTTCGAAGTTTCAATGTATTGCCGTCAAAGTTCATCATCTTTGCAACAATTGTCTTCCCTTGTGAATTAGTCAGAGTCTGTTCAGGAAGAGCTCGGAACAATACTACCGATGCCACCGGGGACTTGTCCGCAGAGAGATAATTCACTCCAGGGCCGTAAGCACGTGGCGAAATTGTCGCCTTGGCATTAATTCTAGGCTTATTACTGCTACTATAACGCACACCTACCCCGCCTGACCGGCTAGCACTGCGGGCACGTCACCCAGCTTCCGCTGGAATTGACCAAAACTGCAACGCAGTTCCCGTTCCCAGCACCACTAATAATATCCTAATCACAACTTACCAATGAAACCCTCATTTTTAGCGTCATACAAGAACTTTCTCTAACTCTACTCGAATTTATTATAAACACAGTAATTTACAGCAATCAAAGCTCACTCCTTGACCATCTTTTACCTGACAGAATGACCTACTTTTAAATTAAAATTCAAAAAATCCGATTTTCTTTTCTCTTCATCTATTACAAGCTAAACACCTTATACTCATGTGCGGAAGATATTCGACAGGAAAAGTCTCAAAGAAAAAATTTGAAACCACTCTGTCCATAAAATTAGAAAATATCCCATCCAGATATAACATTTCACCCGGACAAGACAATCCGGTAATCACCAGACACAAAGGAATCGCACCACTTTCATCCATGCGCTGGGGTCTCGTCCCGAATTGGGCAAAGGATCCAAACCCGAAAATTAAACCAATCAATGCCCGGACGGAAACTTTGTCAGAAAAACCATCATTCAAAGAACTCCTCCTCAAGCAAAGGTGCTTGATCCCTGCCGATGGTTACTATGAATGGCAAGTGCTCGGCACAGATAAAATCCCTCACTATATTCACTTGCCTAAAATGCCTACTTTTGCTTTTGCTGGAATTTGGGACAATTGGCAGGGAGATAATCTCAAACCTCTCTTCTCCTACACCATAATCACAACGAAAGCCGCAGAACCAATTCAATTCATTCATCACCGAATGCCAGTAATCTTACCTGAGAAGCACTGGCAAGAATGGCTGGATCCCTCATTTCCTATACACTCCTTGCCTGAAGTTTTGCAAGGTGCCAAGAATGACTGCACTTATCGAACTGTTTCGGATCTGGTAAATAAAGTTTCCAACGATGGTCCTGAGCTAATTGCACCTATTCCTCGTAAAAAACAGGATGAATTTGACTTTATTTGAATTCTGTTACAGAATTCAAATAATAATGCCACGAGGAGGAAAACGAAAGGGAGCCGGCCGACCAAAGGGTGGCCGGTATGGTGAAGACACGAAGACCATACGTATACCATTGAGCCAAACCGATCGAATCTTACGTTTCATTCGTAACAAAGAATACGCACTTCCAATCTTTGCATGTGGGGTCTCTGCAGGGTTCCCTTCGCCCGCAGATGATTACCTCGAGGGATCGCTCGATCTGAACGAACACTTGATACGTGAACCGGCAGCAACGTTCTTTGTAAGAGCGAAGGGAGATTCTATGATCGGAGCGGGAATCCATGATGGAGACCTGCTCGTTGTTGACAGGAGCGCTGAAGCAAGGAACGGAAATGTTGTCATTGCCATAATCAACGGTGAATTATCCGTTAAGCGATATCTACGCTCAAAAAATCAATTCAGTCTCGTTCCTGAAAACCCTAAATACAAACCGATCCGAATCAACGAGGATGATGATGTCCGGGTCTGGGGAATCGTCACTAATGTCATTCATCGCCTGTGATAGCATTAGCAGACTGCAACAACTTCTACGTCTCCTGCGAGCGAGTCTTTAAGCCTTGGTTGAATGAGAAGCCAGTCATTGTTCTCTCGAACAATGATGGTTGCGCAATTGCGCGGTCCAATGAGGCAAAAAGGCTCGGAATTAAAATGGGCGTTCCTTATTATCAAGTAAAAGAGCTATGTCAAAAGAACCGAGTCAGTGTCTTTTCGTCTAATTACGAACTGTACGGTGACATGTCGAAGCGGATCGTTTCGATCCTCATGCGGTTCACACCGGAAGCTGAGGTCTATTCTATAGACGAATCCTTTTTGAGCCTTGAGAAAATTCATGATCCAGTAAGAACCGCTGAAGAAATGCGTAAAATCGTACTCATGTGGACAGGGATTCCGATATCTGTCGGGATCGGCCCCACGAAGACACTAGCTAAGATGGCCAATCGGATGGCCAAGAAACAAGATACGGGATGCTTGATGCTTAAAGGATCGGAAAATTCCCTGATCAGTTCGGTCAGAGTGAGAGATGTTTGGGGAATCGGAAGAAGAATAGAGGAAAAACTTAAAAGACTTAAAATCCTCACTGTCTTGGACTTGGTCAATGCTCCAGCTCCCATCATTAGAAAAGTGGGCAGCGTTCAACTCGAACGAACACAAAAGGAACTGCAAGGACTACAATGCATTAGCATCGGACAGATCCCGGAACCAAAAAAAAACGTGTGTTGTTCCCGGTCCTTTAGCCGAACAGTGACTGATCTGGAAGAACTTGAGGAGGCAGTAGCAAATCATGCCGTGAGAGCCACTCAAAAGATTCGCAAAGAAGGATCCATCACTTGCGGATTGCGGGTCTTCATCATGACAAACAGATTCAGCAAAGATCCACAATATTCCAATTCAAGAACCATCGGTTTTGACGAACCTTCTGATGATCCGATCCGAATCCTCAGCACAGCCAAGGAACTTCTCAGATCCATTTACCGTAAAGGATACTCTTACAAAAAGGCCGGAGTCATGCTGTTGAACCTACGAACAAGAGATCAAGATCAGGAGCTATTATTTAGAGATCATTATGATAAAAAAAGGAACCGGCTCGTGAAGGCATTGGAATCTATAAATAGCAGATACGGTACCGAATCCGCTTTCCTAGCTGCTCAGGGAATTGACCGGTCCTGGGACATGAAGAGGCAACGTCGTACTCCCCGATACACAACCAATTGGAATGAAATACCGGCTATTGGCAATGGTTTCGAACCGAGTTGAAAAATGCTCTGTATCATCTAAAATATATGAATTAGCCATGATAAGATCAGGGAACCCAGCACTTAACGATAATACATTCACCCGCAACTTGAGCTATCCTGAGGAGAACCGGATGACTCTAATGGGTGCAGTAAATAAAACAGCCATACTGTTATTCGTACTGGTCCTGGCAGCTTCAATTACTTGGAAAATGGTCCTGACAGGAGAATCTGGCGCGGGAATTTTTATCTGGGGTGGAGCAATCGCTGGATTTATCGTTGCCATTGTAACGATATTCAAAAAGAACTGGGCCCCATTCACAGCCCCCCTATATGCCGCATTGAAAGGTCTCTTCATCGGTGGAATTTCAGCTTATTTTGCAGCCCTTTATGAGGGCATTGTCATGCAGGCGGTGGGACTGACCTTCGGAATCCTTTTCGCTCTGCTCGCGGCTTACAAGAGCGGTCTGATCAAGGCCACTGAAAACTTTAAATTGGGAGTCTTTGCCGCGACCGGCGGCATTGCTCTGTTTTATATTATGAGCATAGTCCTTGGACTCTTCGGTGTGAACATGACATTTCTCCACGACTCTTCACCACTCAGTATAGGGATAAGCGTTTTCATCGTCATCATTGCCTCACTTAATCTGGTCCTTGACTTCGACTTCATCGAAAATGGCGCCGAGATGGGTGCTCCGAAATACATGGAATGGTTCGCGGCATTCGGACTCATGGTCACGCTGATCTGGCTATACTTGGAAATTCTTCACTTGCTGGCAAAACTTCAAAGCCGCAACTAACTAAATGAACTGACAGCTCAGGAGACTGTTCTTTCAACGAACGCAGACAGCATCCCGGCTCCTAGAGCAAGGATCAGGCCAAAATAAACGAACGCGGCAACGCCTCGCTGAAAAGGTGTCACCTCATAATAGCGCTGTTCTTCCTTAGTCTTTTCACGAAAAAGGGAAAAGAGTCTGGGCAAAGAAAATAAAAGTATTAGAAAAATAATGAAAGAAGGCCGGTAAACGGCAAAGGCCCCGGCAATAACGATCCCGACCAGCCAGAGCCAGGGAGAGAGGGCGGTCACCATTCGGCCCCCGTCCAAAAATCCAGTCGGCATCAAATTAAACAGATTCAGTAAATATCCGGTGTACGCGAGTGCGGAAAAGAATTCATTGCCCGTGGCAAAATAAATGCAATGACATCCGAGTGAGGCCAGTCCACCTGCAATTGGACCTCCGGCAGCAATCCAGAACTCGACCCAGGCATGACGCGGGGCCTCCTTCAGCGCAATCAGTGCACCCATGAAAGGAATAAAAACAGGTAACCCTACCTTTAAACGAAAGAGCCTGGCAGCAATGAGGTGTCCGAACTCATGCAAGAGAATCAAAATCACAAAACCGACAGCAAATTGCCAACCCCAGATGAGGGAATAAGCCCAAATTGAAATCAGCATAGTTCCTCCAGTCTTAAGAAGCATTGGAAAGAACTTGAGGATAGGAAAAATTAAAAATTTCAGCTTTGCTCCAAACTTAATAATCAGCAGCAAAACAATACCTATCGGGCCAAGATATTTTGTTATCTTTTTCTTCCATGAGAGCGTGCGGTTACGTTCACCCGCCCAAGAAGGCCTATCTTCGTATTTTTCCTCCTCTTCTTCTTCTGAGTTAATCATTCGCTCAAAATAACGGGCCCTCAATGACAAATTGCAAAGAAAAGAAATGCAGTATTTAAGAAACTAGTACTTCAATGAATCTTAAAACAAATCACATAGCGAACCTTAAATCATGGTCAGGCAGCACTTTTAGATCATGATTAAGAAACAAATTACTGTGAGCTTGCAGTGTCAGTTACTTTGTGCCGATACTCTGAGGTATATAATTCAAATTTAGAACGCAAATATGAAAAGCATCCAAAGTTTCTTAGCCGGTTTTCTTCTTACCTCATTAATCATACTGTTCGTTTCTCCAATTCATGCGATCGCATTTGAAAAAGGGGACGTCAAACTTCAATCGATCGGACCAATCGCAACCGGACCTGATGGGGTTCTTTTCGTATCAGATCCAAAGTCTGCTACCATCACAGCGATAAAAATTCAGCCGAAGAAAGTTAAAAAATCTTCCGGGAACTTTAAAGTTAAGGAATTGAACACTAAGGTTGCGGCAGTGCTCGGCACTTCAAGTGATCAAGTCAGAATCATTGACCTCGCAGTCGATTCTGACTCACAAATTGCCTATTTGTCGGTCATGCGCGGTCAAGGATCCGAAACAAACCCTGCCATCTTATCCATTCAAAAAAATGGAACTATCCATGTAATTTCCCTTCAAGATGCCAGTCACAGCATTGCAAAACTACCAAATGCTCCTGAAGACAAGGTAACTGGTAACGGCAGGCGCAAACGGAATCAAAGGATGGAATCAATCACTGATATCGCCTTCATTAATGGGAAAGTCATCGTTGCGGGACTTTCTAACGAAGAATTCTCCTCAACGCTAAGGAGCATTCCATTCCCTTTTGAGGACAGTGTAAAAGGAACAGGTGTTAAAATATTTCATGGAGCTCACGGCCGCTACGAAACGGCCTCGCCTGTCCGCACCTTTGTAAGTTATGATATCGATGGCGACCCTCATCTGCTTGCCGCATACACTTGTACTCCACTAGTGAAGATTCCAATGAAAGAACTTAATCCAGGTGCCAGAATTGAAGGTAAAACAATAGCGGAATTAGGAAATAGAAATCGTCCGCTCGACATGATTGTATACAAAAAGAACGGAAAGGATTTTCTACTGATGGCAAATAGCAGTCGAGGGGTAATGAAAATATCCACAGAAAAAATTGGCGGATTTAAAACTATCACTGAAAGAGTGGGTGGAGGAGAAACTGAAGGCGTGCCATACGAAACTGTATCGGACTGGACCAAGGTTTACCAGTTAGCTGAACTAGACAATCAGCATGCTCTTGTGATCAGAGGCGCAGAAGATGAAAATCTGAACCTTGAAGCGGTTCTTCTTCCGTGATTCTCTCGAAGCGTCAATTCGCAGGAATCCTTTATCTGACATTACTTTCTTTTCAGATCGGGTGCATCGGCCCCTCATTATCGTTAAGAAACATTGATCCATTAACTAGCGTTCCTAAAATCCGATTAGTCAAAACAGGTACGAATACTAATCAATTTGCTTTTGAAGCCGAATTCGTAAAGGACGCAACAGACCAATTAATTAGGTCTAGAGGCTCTAATGCAGAGGACTGGGAAAAGGTCTTTTATGTTCAGGCTGAAGCTTCAGAGATTCTTGACTGGAAAGCACTTCCTCCCGTTCAGGGATCTTATCAACTAAACGGTAAAAAATTACTCTTCAAACCACTATTCCCTCTTCAATATGATATCAATTATCATGCGACTTTAAATGTTCTTAGAGGAGAACAGCTGACTGGCCTTGAAAGGATTCAAAAATCAAAAATAGTTGAGAAAACTTTCCGCCTAAATAAACCTAACCTCAACCCCTCAACGGTCGTGACACATGTTTATCCTAGTGCTAATTCCCTGCCAGAAAACTTACTTAAATTCTATGTGCATTTCTCGGCCCCAATGAGTCAAGGTAACGTTTACACTCACATCCACCTCTATGATTCCAAGGATAGAAAAATTCTACTCCCCTTTTTAGAACTAGGCGAAGAACTGTGGAATCCGAGTGAAACTCGTATCACTATCTTGTTTGACCCTGGACGAATTAAGAAAGGACTCTTGCCTCGTGAAAACGAAGGACCAGTATTAATTCAAGGAAAATCTTATAAACTTATAATACAATCAGACTGGCTGGACGCATCAGGGACCCCGCTAAAGGAGAGTTTTACAAAAACATTTTCTGTTACCGCACCGGACAACCAAATACCTTCACCTAACCATTGGACAGTCAATGCTCCAAAAGCAGGGACTAAGAATCCATTGATGATCGATTTCTCTGAGCCTCTGGATCATGCTCTTATTTCGCGTCTCATTTGGATTGAAACATCTGCACAAAAATCCATCGAAGGAAGCATTGTCATCAAGAATGCTGAGAAGCACTGGATTTTTACTCCAAAAGAACCATGGGAACCGAGTGATTACAAAATCGTTATCGAGACAAAAATTGAAGATCTTGCCGGCAACACTGTGATCCGTCCATTTGAAGTCGATCGATTAGAAGGTCCCAAAGAAAAAACTAATGAAGAGTTCCTCAGAATAAATTTCACTATCAAATAATTATTTCACTTACTGTTCTTGCCTTCTCAACCCCGGTCAGCCTCTGATCAAGCCCTTGAAAAGGAAAGATCAATTGCTCATGATCCACACCAAGAAGATGGAGCATAGTAGCATGAAGGTCCCTGACCCTTACCGAATCCTTCACAACGTTATAACTAAAGTCATCCGTTTCACCATAATGCATTCCACCCTTGATGCCTCCACCTGCGAGCCATCCGGAGAAGCAGCGAGGATGGTGATCCCTTCCATAATTATCACGGGCAATGTTTCCCTGTCCGAACACAGTTCTGCCAAACTCTCCTGCAAAAACAACCAGCGTATCCTCTAGAAGTCCTCTCATTTTCAGATCCTTGAGAAGAGCAGCTGTCGGCTGATCAACATCGCGACATTGGCCTCGCATATGAACCGGCAAGTTTGTGTGATGGTCCCAACCACGGTGGAAGAGTTGTACAAAACGAACGTTCTTTTCAGCCATTCTTCTGGCCAAGAGACAATTCCTCGCATACGAACCCGGCTTATTCACTTCAGGACCATACATCTCTAGAATATTTTTTGGCTCTTTAGAGATATCGGTCAATTCTGGAACTGAAGACTGCATACGAAATGCCATTTCCTGTTGAGCAATGGTAGTCTGGATTTCTGGATCACCTATCTCTAAATGGTGCTTCCGGTTCAAAGCAGCAAGCGAATCCAACATTCTTCGACGAACTTTAGCATCTACTCCCTTCGGATTGGAAAGAAATAATACAGGATCACCGGTAGTCTGAAATGAGGTTCCCTGATACTTTGATGGAAGAAATCCACTCCCCCATAGTCTGGCATACAGTGCCTGAACATTGACCTTACCACTCCAGAACGCTGACGGCATTACCACAAAATCAGGTAAGTCCTTATTTAATGTCCCAAGTCCATAACTGAGCCATGAACCCATGCTGGGCTTGCCCGGAATTTCTGATCCAGTACAGAATGATGTTTTTCCTGGATCATGATTAATCGCGTTGGTGTTGAATGAATGGACCAAACAAATATCATCTGCAACTGTTGAAATGTTTGGAAGAAGTTCACTCATCCATACCCCACTCTTTCCTTGCTGTGAGAACTTGAACATGGTCGGAGCCACAAGTTGTTCGTGGCCACGCGTCATAGTGGTTACCCTCTGTCCCTTACTTATTGACTTTGGCAGTTTGGTCTTGAAAAGCTTGTGCATTTCGGGCTTGTAATCAAACAGGTCAATCTGGCTGGGTGCCCCTGCCATAAAAAGAAAGATAACTCGTTTCGCTCTAGCTTTCGGAAGAGACGGTTCCTTAGCAGCAACTCCCTTACTAGCAATCAGCGAGGCAAAAGCAGAAGCTCCGATTCCCATTCCTGAATTCAATAGAAAGGAACGACGCGATTCAGCGTTCGATAAATTTGACAATGCTCGGTTACATTCACTCACGGGTCTTGGTAATATCTAGGTTGTATAAGGCATTTACTAATATAGTCCAGGCCGCAAGCTCAGCTTTCTGACCTGCCCCTTGCACTTGAAGCCCCTCACAAAGTGCATCAGCTAGTAAAGGCTGAGTATTATAAGAACTTTGCAAACTCTTAAGGAGATCAGACAACATCACCTGTTCCTTTTGATCTGGCAGCTTTGATGTGACTGTCTCGAAAGCAAATGCAATTCTCTGCGCAAGATTCGCATTTTTAGGCGTAAGGACAATCTGCGCTAAATTGCGTGCATATTTTAAATATTCACTCTCATTTAAAAGAAGAAGGGCCTGAGAAGGCGTGTTGGTTCTTTCCCTGCGGGCAACACAGGCATCTCGTATGGGAGCGTTAAGAATTGTCATTTGCGGGGGCGGCATGCCTCTCTTCCAGTAAGTGTACAAGCTGCGGCGACGAATTGACTCTCCCGAGTCTGCCTTGAACCGCTCCCCGATCATGGTAACGGATTTCCATAAGCCGTCAGGCTGTGGCGGCTTAACGCTCTTCCCATACATTGTGTTAGACAACATACCACTAGTGAACAGAATCTGATCACGTATCATTTCAGCATCCATCCTATACCTGGAACCCCGCGCCAAGAAACGATTCTCCGGGTCATTCGCTAATTTTTCAGCAGTCATAAGTGAGGACTGCCTATAAGTTTTGGACATGACTATCTCTTTCATCAGCGTTTTAATGTTCCACCCAGACTCAACAAATAATACAGCTAAATAATCAAGGAGCTCAGGATGGCTAGGAATCTCACCCTGTACTCCCAAATCTTCTGAGGTTTTCACTAATCCAACCCCAAACAATTGCTGCCAGAACCGATTCACGGCAACTCTCGCAGTTAAAGGATTGGCACTGTCTACAAACCAATTAGCAAGATCCATCCGAGATGCAACTTCCCCAGCCTTTTTCATTGGAAACAAGAATTCTGGAGTGTTGCGACTCACCAACTCACCAGGATTATCATATTGCCCCCTCTTCATAATATGAGTTGGCTTCACTTCGCTCCGTTCTTTCATGACCATTGCTAGAGAAACTGTCCGATCAATTTGTTCGCGCTTTTTCTTTAATCTATTTTGTTCTGAATCAAGTTCAGAAAGCTCCTTGGCCAAGCTCTTCTTTTTTTCCGGATCTTTTTCACTAATCTCCATTTTTTTTATTTCTTCCGCTTTCTTATGGAGATCTGCAGTCTGGCTATCCAACTCGCTTAGCCGTTCCTTCTGATCAGAGCCAGGAACTGCAACAAAAGGAGGCTGAATCCCATTTTTTAGTCCACGCTCAGTTTCAGGCTTCGCCTCTATATTGTTAAAGAAAGCAAAGAGAGAATAATAATCTTTCTGGGTTAGGGGATCATATTTGTGGTCGTGGCAGGAAGCACAATTCACCGTCATTCCCATGAAGACTGTACCGACAGCTGTGACCCTGTCCGTTACATTTTTAAAGAAACTCTCTTCAGGCAGAGCAGTCCCAACATCAATGATGAGGTGAAGCCTATTAAACCCGGAGGCGACAAGTTGATCAGTGCTAGGCTCAGAAAAAAGATCACCGGCTAACTGATATCGGACAAAATCATCATACCCTAAATTTTCATTAAATGCTCTGATCACCCAATCTCGATATGCAATAAAGTTCCTGTAATAGTCCTTATGCATACCGTTCGTGTCGGCGAACCGAACAAGGTCCAACCAGTAACGAGCCAAGTGTTCTCCGTACTGCTCCTTGGACAACAAACTATCAACCATTTCCTCATATGCCTCGGGCCTGTCATCAGCGGCAAATTTTCTTAACTCGGCACGGTTC
>Ga0315329_10001050_pt1 | contig 10929 bp, 17 predicted proteins | sample M150032315metaG_FD_203459 | JGI IMG/M metagenome (GOLD analysis project Ga0315329, IMG submission 203459) | Ammonia-oxidizing marine archaeal communities from Monterey Bay, California, United States - M1 500m 32315 | ecosystem: Environmental > Aquatic > Marine > Coastal | place: USA: California...
AACTAGCAGACAAAATTGAAACTGTTGACTGGGTAATTAATAGTAAAAAAATTATAGATACAGTTGAAACTGCTAAAACTGAATTGTTTAAAGATAAAAAGTAACCTGGGGCGGGAGAACGGTGCTACTAAATGACAGAAACAATACAAATTCAAAACCCCACTACTCTAACTAACTTCCTCAAACTATGTAAACACATGGGCTTCGGAAATAACGAAAGTCTTACAGCCTTAAAATGGCAATGGCTTTTAGACGAAGGCGGATCGTGGTGGGCGACAACTTTAAACGATAATATAGTTTCATTAAGTGGCATACACCCTTTTAAAAATGGATATCGAGCATTATATAGAGGCGTACAAACATTTCAAAGACCGGCAGGATTAAATAAATACCATATGTCGAGTTATCCATTTGCTGAACAACTACCAAAGCAAATAGAATGGGCTCAAATCAAATCAAACGATAGCGACGTTCCAATATATATTACTACTAACATCGATAATGATGCTAGTGGTAAAATGCTCCGAATTAACAAACTATTTAGAATACTAGAAAAACAAAAAATAGTTGACTTTATAGGTGAAGAGAGTGTATACTATACTAAACAGTCGGTATGGGAATTAAATAAGAAAGAATATTATGGACATAGATACAAAACATTTAAAAAATCTTAAAGTAGGTTACTGGAAACATTTTGCTTATGCTACTTACTATAACTTTTTAGCATTATTAATTTTTATAACAGGTACAATTCATAGTATTTTTCCTTTTATATTTGCCTTTACCCCATACAAATTAGCAAAGAAGATAGTAGATGGAACTGAAAAAAACCTTATCAAAGATACTAAAGGAAGGAACTGATTTAAATTCTAGTGGAACTACAGGTCCACAGAAAACAATCTTTCAAACTCCTGAAAAATTATACTTCGCCAACCGAGCGGCAGTAGATAGTCAACAACTTACACCCGAATCCAAAATTTATACAGTATGTAAAATAGCTCATGCTGGAGGATTACTTGCTCAAACATTACCCGCTCATTCTATAGGTGCCGATGTAACCGTTGTAGACTTTAATGCTTACACGTTCTCAAAAGAGATAGTAAAGTATACTCATACACATTTAACACCAGCACACGGGCATATTATAGCACTTACAAAAGGTTTTAAGCACCTAGACTTAACTAATATCCATATAACTTGCGGTAGTGATCCAGTACATTGGGATATGATAGAATCTTTTGTATCTAAAGGTGCTACATTTACTACTAATTGGGGAATGACTGAGGTTGGACCACTTGCTATTAATACTACCTTTACTAGTTTAGAACAAGTTGAAGATTATAAATCAAGAAGTATAGACGGTGCTACACTATTAGGAGATAGAACTTATTGCTCTGTTGATATACGTGATAACGAACTATATGTTAAAGGTGATATAAGTGTTTACGGTGACAATTGGTTTGCTACAGGCGATATGGTTACAGTAAACAACAATGGAGAATTTTATTACCTTGGACGAAAGTAAATTAATATTTGTTAGTTTTGAACCAGGCTGTGGCGGTCATAGTATTGCTAGAACCATATGTTCACTGCCAAATGTTTATTGGTATAGTCACCCGGATAATGGGATAAACCCTTGGAATACTTCTAGTGCCAAAACAAGTAATATTTGGCAACGTCGGGTTGCTCCAAGGCACTTTGATCGACTAGTAAATGGGGTAAGAATACCCCCAACCTGGGATTATGTAAAGGATTACATACCTGACTGCGAATGGTATTTAAGAGCCATCTTTTATCCTGCCATTGAAAAAGCACAACGACAGACATCTAAAATGCTAGTTTTTCCGACACATTTAACCCCTTTTGAGTTAAGGCAGTACTTTGGTAGTAGTGCCTGTCTAAACGTGCTGTATGACCCTTTAAAAGCGTCTAAACGGCATATTTTAACTACTAGTAAGTTCCCTGCTTATGTTAAATTTCCTGATTTTGTGCCAAAAGATAATGAGTATCTAATGTGGATGGAATCAATACATATTCGAAAACCAAACTTCACAGTATCCGATATTTGGGCCTTTAAAAAATACGACGAACCATATAACGAAAGTAAACACTTTGAAGAATATGAAAATGAGTTATTAGATTATATGATCAAACAACTTGCCATCCGAACACAATGGGCTGACCATACTGTTTATAATATAGAACAAGAAAAAATAAATTGGAAGGGAGTTAAAGACTATATCGGATAGTCTAATAAAAACGTTTCAAGTCCTTGGTATGTATCAATACTCCAATTAGAATATTCATTCCATTCCTCAGGAACTTTCCAGTCTTTATCATTAATAAAAACAAATTGAATATCTGGGTAATGTTTAAAAAGTTTAGCACTATGATATATCCAATATTTTGGATCTACTGCTTCATCTGTTTTCTTTTTGTAACCGTGTGTTCCTGAATATATATTATTTTGCATATTGTTGGCTGTACCATAAAAGTCAAAGCCTAACGTTATAATAATATCATGTCCTTTTTCACAAGCGAGTAAAGTAGCATAATGTCCGCTACCCCAATGCTCTGCTTTATCGGCTTTATTAGGACCTAAGTATGGTAAGTCTGGTACGACTTGTATATTAGGATCTTTATTATCTTCTAACCATCTTGCCCTAGAATATAAAAATGATTGTTTACCAACTTCTAATCCATTTGCTTCTTTTAGCATAGACTTATCACAACAAACAAGATAATTAACAGGTTGGTCTCTAAAAATAGCATTTGTTCCGTAAGTAACACCTGCTACATTTAAACGTCTTAGATCAAACCCTACCCTACTTCTACCATTGCCTATTACAAATGCTGGTCTCATGATATAAAATAGCCTCTTATTACTTCATCCATATAAAAATATAAAGATATTGCTATACCTACTATTGCTATTAAAACTACTCCGATTACTTTCATTGGCTAAATGTTTTCATTAGAACTGGACCAAATGTTGTAAAACAATAACTCAAAGCAACGATTGTTATTACACCAAATATTAACCACTTCATTTTAAAATCATCAACAACCATCTTAAAACCAATAAGTTCATTACCTAATACTCTAACAGACATTTCTATTTTGCCTTCATCTTCTTTATTACTGCTCATTCTATATTCCCAAATGTCGCCCAACGTGTGTTACCAAGGCAAACCCAACCAACAGGTTTTCCTATTTTTGGATTTGTATTCCAATGTATATCTCCAGTTGCTCCGTCGATGCCAGGGATGTCAGGTCCCTGTGTAAATCGTCTATCATCGAGGACAGGATTTTTAATAATAGTTGAGTCTTGTGTAATAGTAATCTTTGGATCTCTATTAACTCCCAATTCTAAATCATGATCTCTACCAGTACCAACCCAACCAGTTTTTGCTTTATTCTTACCTATTGTAACTTGTACACCTTCATCCCATATATCTAAAGGTGCTGTAGGTTCTTCGGTGTTAACACCAATTCTACCTAATGGAGAGAAATATACACTACCTGCTAAATTTGTTTCGCCTGAAACTACTAATTCTGTTAATGTTCCAACTTTCCTCAAGTTTGAATTAATAACAGTATTTCCTAAAGACTGCTCTTTTATTACGTCTCTATTTCCTATAGTTAAACTACCGCCTTCTGGTATTTTTACGTTCCACTTAAAATGTTTGGTCATGTACTGTACTAAATCATCTTTGATGTTATCAGGAAGTGTTATTGTTCCTTGAACATCTAAATCATTTTGTACTGTTAATTTACCACCAACATTAACATCTTCTAAACTTGCTGTCTCGGAGATATTTAAAGTATTTGAAGCAATTGATTTGGATTCAATATTAATGAAATTTGCGGTGCCACTTACTGTTATTCTTGATGTATCAATTGAATCGGACTGTAATTTTTGACTTACACTTACAACTTTATCATTAATACTTAATTGAGTTCCTGTGGCTTCATCTTGTATACCAGAACTGTTAAAATTTTCAATTTTGCCTGGTACTACTTGCGATTGATCTAAACGATATCCTGCCCAATTAATAGCACCGTGAGGTATTTGGTTATCTTTAAATGTTACATCAATACCACTTGAAAATTTAGCATGGCCTTTAAATTCATTTTCACCTTGTGTGGTTAACTTACCAAGCATAAGTGTATCACCACCAAACAAAGATGATCCAACAATATCTAATACATTTGCTCGTATTTGTTTACCGGCTTCGATACTATCTTTTACTTTGATACTTTCTGCTATAAAATTATTTTCAACTACAATGTTGTCATTTAAAATTCTAAGTTGTAATGAGTTACTCTTGTCTTCAATTCCTGTTGACAAGAAATCTCTAAAACTATATGCTGAAAAATCTACTTTGTTTGCTGGTAGGTAACCAGAACTTACATGATCTTGTACAAGATCTGTAACAATCTTTTGAAAATTTAAACTTCTAAGTGCTACTAATACAGCACCTTTAACTTGAGTAGATACGGTATCTTTAACTAGAGTTGAAACTACTCCGTCTGCTTCCTGTGTTTTCATTGATTTTCCTATTCATAATCGATTGAAATAACGTGTTCAAATGTTTTATTAATTAGCGGTTTATAGAATAAATTCTTATGAATTCTAAATCCCGTACTGCCAGCATCACTGCTGAACTTTGCTAATTGTTTAAAGAACATCGTTCTCCTTTGAGTTGTACTTGTGCCAATTAGTCTATCTTCTTCGATGTGTAACCAATTGTTTTCATAACGTTGTCTATCTACAGGATTCCATGTCCTATGGTTTATAAACAAATTTTGTTTACCGTTAATATTTATTGTCAATGGCAAGTCAGCCATCCTACTCTGGCTTGTTTGATTTTTATAATCTACTAAACTAGTAATAAACTTACCTTTAGTAACTTTAGCAATTTTATTAATAAAATCGCGTTGCTCATCTTCTGTGTCGAACCATGATAATGTTTGATCTAATCCTAAAACTATATCATATACGTTGCCGGCCGCTATTTCATCATCTAAACACCATTTACTACCGTTTTCATGCATCTTTTTATATAAGTTGTTTTTTGGATCTTTTATGTGTGATAATGCCGAGCGAAAAATTTCATGCTCGTCGTACATTTTAGTCAAGTACTCTTGCTGTCCAGCAGGACAGAAAATTGACGTAACCTCGTGGCCTCTTGCCGCTAAACCCATACTCACAACACTACAACCAAGGCTTAATATTTTATAATGATTGCCGTTGTCTTTGGGTTCGCCTAATACAGAATCAATAATGGCTGTTTTTACTTCAGCGATTTCTAACGTTTTCTTAACGTTACTTTCCATTATTAACCGCGTGGCTTTGTGGTAGTCTTCTTGATGATCGTTCATATTTTCATTGATCCTATTCTTTACAATATTTATCGGTATCATTGGAACGAATTAGGTGACTATATAATGAATTTGGTGGAGGATACAGGAGTCGAACCTGCGACCTCCTCGGTGCAAACGAGGCGCTCTCCCAACTGAGCTAATCCCCCTATACGTCTATCTCTGTTAGACTATTTTCTCTGTCCATGAATTTATATTCTAATTTAGACGGTTCAAATTCGTCGTCTATTAAATCAAATATAGTTTGAGGATTAAAATCAGCACAAGAATAAACATCTATTTGTACTAATCCGGGATCTGTTTCATCCCAACAATGTACAGCAATATGAGAAGTTTCAATAATTACTACACCAGTTAGTCCTCTATTTCCAGGAACATCAACATACGCCGTAATAGGACCTTGGCATATATCCATACCTATTTTACTAACTAAATCTACTAGCCATGAATGGAGCCACTTTGGCTCTCGGGGAGTTTTTTTCGTTTCTGCCCTTATAATAAGATGCTTATGCTTAATAACTTTATTCATTACTAATATTTATAATATGGAGCCGGCGGCAAGATTTGAACTCGCGACCTGAGGTTTACAAAACCCCTGCTCTACCAACTGAGCTACGCCGGCTAATATTTATACTTACTATATATGATTTATTTTGATTTGTCAACCTTTAAACGCCGTAATCTTCTTGATTACCTTCGCGTTCAATGTCAAGTGTTACACAATGCCATCCGGCATCCCAGAAATGTCTGTGTCTGTTTGGTACATGGATCATGTCAATACCATGTGAGTTAAATGTTTTTTCCAATTCTAGATTTTCAGCATTTACTACTGCTGTTTTCTCATCTAGCATTAACAGGTTAACATCAAAAACTGTTTCCTCTACAAACCCAACCCAATCTTCTAACCAAGTTTCAACAAAGTCTGTAAATTCTTTATTATCCTCTTCACCAGGCATCCACCATTTACCTTCATTATGTCTTTTAATATCCAAAAATGGGCGTACTTGGTTTAAGTTACTTTCTGGTAAGAATATTTTATCCCAACTAGGAAATGATTCAGCATAATGTCCTATATCTTGTGTAGTTAATAATACACCAGGCTTTAATACATTAAAGACAGCATCATTATGTCCGCCAATAAACACACCTTTATAATTAAACTGTGGATATGCCATTTCCATATAGTCAGCAATATCTACGGCCTGTTGAGTATCACAAAAACAAGTCTTACCTACCCTAGTTAACTCAGGGGCACAAAAACCTGTCATTCTATCTGAAACAAATGGTGTACCTGCTTCATCTACTAGTGAATCAATATCTTCTTTTTTAATTCCTAAACGATCTAATCTCATTCTATGATTTGCTGTTGTTCTTGTAAACTTCTTCTTATTTTTAACAATAGTCCAATCAAAATTATCACCAAACCATTCTTTAAAAAGAGGAACCCAAGGTTTAGATTCAAAAGCACTACCTGTCATTACTACTTGATTACCCATTGTAACAAAATCATCACGTGGATTAAGAGGTGGTACTGGAAGTTGATTACGACCCTTTTCGTGCTGACCATGTTTTTCACTACCCATACCAAGTTTGCCTTCGTCGTCTAAGTAATCCATTATACTTGTTTTATATCCTAATTCCTCAGTAGTTGCCGTATATACCTTTGTACCTCGGTCTTCTACTACCTTCTTTAGATTATCTAAATCTTCTAATGTTTCACTAGCAATCTGTTGAAGACAATCTCTTGCTTTAGAATTTTTAACATCTTCAAAAAATTCTGGGGGGTAAGTTGTGCCTATTACTAATTGTTTGAGCGGTTGAAATTCGCTCCATGAATTTACGTTATTTGTCATTAATTGATTCTCTGTGTTTGGTTAAATCATCGGGGAAATCTCTATATAGAAAATGCTGAATTGTCTCAACATCAACGTATTTATTGAACCCAACGTGTTCCTTATTAACGTTATTCTCATTAATTACAACACCGGACATAGCACTATCTAATTGTGTCATGTTATTAAACTCCATATCAATACGAAAGTCTGGCATATCCATTGAACGGAACCCTAATTTCATTCTAGTAATTCGGTATTTTTCCATTCTACCAGCCTCAACTAACTTGTCTAGGAATTTTTTCATGTATCTTATAAATTCATGAGCAGTGACCTCTTCAGTGTGGTCGGCGTAAATAGTATAAACATCCATCGGTAATCTCCTTTTATATAAGTAATTATCTGGGCATATAATAGAAAAACAAATTAATGAAAATATATTATGATCATGTATATGGCACAATGGAAAAACTTGATATCCGTTGTTCTGAAATACTAGCAAAATACGTTAAACCTAATGAAGAACTTAAAGCACTTGATATGGGGTTTCTTTGGGCCAAAGTTTCTGGTGACTATGAGGTTTGGTATAACAGCCGTTCTGTAAGAATTGATTTAAAAGTTTGGCAAGGTAAACGTAAAAAACCTGCTTGGAATAATGTTAAAGAACTCAAACGTAACGATCCTCGTTGGTTAAAAATGTATCATGAATATATCAAAAGTAAAGATTTATATGCTTATCCAGGTGACGATGAAATACAAAAAGAAAACAAGTTATTTGGATACTTTGATGACGATGATAAACTAATAGGCATATCTAAAATACGTGAATATATTGGTGCTTGGGAAACGTGTGTATTTGTCCATGATCATTCTATACCTCATTTTGGTCGCATAACTTTAAACCATGAATTACATATGGCTTACGAATTAGGCCATAAACATCTTTACATTGGCGGTGGTTATGAAAAAACTTGTATATACAAAGGTAAACTAAAAGGCTTTGAATTCTTTGACGGTGAAAAATGGCATAAAAATAAAGAAATGTATATTAAACTTTGTCAACGTGATAGCCTTATTCACTCTTTACAAGATCTTCATGATGTTGTCGCCAATTAACTACATCATCTAAATTTTCTTTACTCCAAACATCATAGTAACCTTTCTTTTTAAGAAACCCACTAAACATTTGTATCTTACTTAAATGTTGCATCAATACAATAGGATATTTTCCATTGTTCATTATTACACCATTAATATTTTCTTCATCATCTGGGTGGTCCTCTAATGCTACGAAGTTATCTTCCATTAAGTAAATTTCATTTGTACTTTTTACTAAACTACTTAATTCTCCTGTCGCTATATCGGGAACAAATATAACGCATACATCTATTTTTTCGTCCCAGGTTTTTGCTTTCATTATTAAATGAAGATTGATATCTCTTTCTGCTACTTCAAAAGATACTTTGTTATCAAGTATGGCCTGTTGAGCATAAGGGCAAGGCGGAAAATTATTTAACAACGGATTAGGTTGTGTAACAAACTCATCTAACCATTTTTTTATATAACTTGTTGCTTCTTCTAAGTTAAAATTACTCATAACCATGTCCCTTGGGTCACTGTATCTTTATTCTGCGTCATAAGTAAAGTTTCCAGATGCTGAAAAAACATATTATTTAATTGAGTCAAAGGAACAAATTCTGCTATTGAAATACTATCCAAATCAATAAATTTGAGTTCTTTAGTTTCATCGTTCCATATTACATTACCTAACCATGGATCCCCATGATATAAAAATCCATTGCCACGAAAAAGAGGATTATATCTGTTTTCTATTGATATCTCATAAAACCTTTTCCAAATATCATCCATTGCTATTTTCATTTCTAAAATCATTTTCTGAGTTAATTTCATACCATGGTCTATTTCTTCTTTTAAAGTTTTACCATCAACAAATTCATATCTATAACCATTCTCATTATAATCTACAATCTTTGGTAAAAAATTTAACTTATACTTCGCAATAAGAGGTAATAGTTCCAGCATAGTAGCAACGTCCTGTCGCCTGAATTTTTCATTAGCATTAAATTCTTTAAATACTGTACCATCAGGATCAATCGGAACCTTTTCTCTAATCTGTACATATTTTTCATTACTCATGTCGCTGGTCCTTTATACAAAGTATGAATCTTAAGTGTTGAATGTATCTCGTCTGGTGTATGATACAATTTTGCCCAAATAATAGACTCTGGTAGCGACAATACTTTTGCTATATATAATAATATCTCATTTAACGGTACTGTAAAATAAGTTGAAAATGATGTAAAAAAATTTCCTATGACCCATGTCGTATCACTTGGAAATTTATCTAGTTTATCTTTAAATTCTTCCATTGTAGAAAATGATGCTGAATGTTCAAACTTCTTAAGCATTGGTTTAATATTTTTTTTAAAATCTGCATGATATACAATATTTTTCGTTTGACCTGCTAGTAATATTGCCTTTTTATCGAAAGGTATTTTTTGTGGTATTATTTCATTAAAAAATGGTGTAGAAGTTCCAGAATGTACAAAGTCTTTTATACGATACTCTTTATAATTTAAATCATTCATAGCAGGATCGTAAATCAGACGGTCATCTGTAATAACTTCTAACTCATTTGCTTTACAACATTTAACTATATCATCAATATTACTACTTTTATAAACATAACTAAACTTAGGATTTAAAGCAAAATACTTATCATGGTCACCTTTAATAATACCCCAATTATCAGATCTACCTGGTTCGTCTAATATTTCAAATAACTTGTTAGGAAATTTCTGATCTATAAGCACACTAGGCCTTATAACTATAACCATCCTCCTAGCAACTAAACTAGTATGTGCTACCCACATTACTCTATGTAACTCCATACTAGAAGTGTATGCTACATTAAAAGACCGGTCGTGGAAAGCGAGTTGATTTTCCATTTTAGATGGCCGTGTTAATCTATAATAATATGCTGTTCTTAAAATTTCATTTTTTGTTACCAAACTATTATCAGTTGGGAATACTAATAAAAGTGCCTCATCGGTATTTCCAATAGCAATATCATTGGGCGTATTCTCATACTCGCTTATTACAGTTAATAACATACTAAAAACACACCTTCATTTAATGTTTGAGGGCCATTTTCTTCGGAAAAATGATCGTTTTTAATATCATATGTGTTAAAATTTAACCTCCCGTTATCCATCAAACTAACTACATCTTCTTCAATAAAAAATATTCTCTTATAATTTTCAATAAACATACTTTGTGGTATTACTATATTATATAATTTTACTTCAGTAATATCAAGATGATCAATCCATTGATCTAAAATTTTTTTACTCTTAATATTACTATTATACCCGTTATCTTTATCCCAAATAATAATACCATCTGGGCCAACATCATATTTCATTTGTCGTAATTCACTTATAAGATGTATATCAATCGTATGAACTCGCAAATGCGATATTGTTTCAATTTCACTAATTTGATCAAAATTAGCACCAATAGGTATGTAAAGGGTCTTCTCAGATGTCATGATCTACTTTTTGTTTAGGTATTTATTTAAGCGGCTACTGGGGCGGCTTGAAAACGTTTTCCAAAAATATTTTTAGTAAACAAACCCCAATCAGCATCTTTAGGATGCCATTCTTTTTTAGCAATTTCACCGTTACTAAAT
>Ga0315329_10001056_pt1 | contig 10906 bp, 10 predicted proteins | sample M150032315metaG_FD_203459 | JGI IMG/M metagenome (GOLD analysis project Ga0315329, IMG submission 203459) | Ammonia-oxidizing marine archaeal communities from Monterey Bay, California, United States - M1 500m 32315 | ecosystem: Environmental > Aquatic > Marine > Coastal | place: USA: California...
GAACGAATGTAAAAACGGTCAAAAGAATTTCTTAAAAACTAGAGAAAAATTGGCAGAACACCCGATTGAAAAAGTTGGAGCAGAACTAAGAGCTATGATGCCATGGATCACCAAGAAGAAATTGGTAGATAGTGATAAAAATTAGTTAAATATTCATTAAAACTTTATTTTATTTTGCAATCTGCGCGTGAGGTAGTACTATGCTCAAGCTTAAAATTTATAAATAATGAGTGACAAAAATAGAGTTTACATTTTCGATACAACAATGCGAGATGGTGAGCAATCACCTGGTGCATCAATGAGTTTGGAAGAAAAAATTCAAATTGCAAGAGTGTTTGATGAACTTGGTATTGATATTATTGAAGCTGGTTTTCCAATAGCTTCACCTGGGGATTTTGAAGCAGTAACAGAAGTTAGTAAAATTTTAAAAAATTCTATTCCCGCCGGTCTTTCTAGACATTCAAAAAAAGATATAGACAGATGTTATGAAGCTTTAAAACATGCACCAAGATTTAGAATTCACACTTTTATTTCAACAAGCCCACTACACATGAAACATAAATTAAATAAGTCTCCAGAAGAAGTTTATGAATCTATTAAAGAGCATGTTACCTATGCAAGAAAATTTACTGATGATGTTGAATGGTCTTGTGAAGATGGAACAAGAACAGATATGGATTATATGTGCAAGACTGTTGAACTTGCAATTAAATGTGGTGCAAAGACAATAAATATACCTGATACCGTTGGGTACACGGTACCATCTGAGTTTACAAAAATTATTCAAACATTGTTAAATAAAGTTCCAAATATTGATAAAGCAATATTATCAACACATTGTCACAATGATTTAGGTTTAGCAGTTGCAAATTCACTAGCCGGAGTTCAAGCGGGCGCAAGACAAATAGAATGCACAATTAATGGTATTGGTGAAAGAGCAGGTAATGCGGCTTTAGAAGAAGTGGTAATGGCAATGAAAACAAGAAATGATCTAATGCCTTATACAACAGGAATTAATACAACACTTTTAAGCAAAGCATCAAAAGTAGTATCAAACGCAACTGGTTTTCCAGTTCAATTTAATAAAGCAATTGTTGGTAAAAATGCTTTTGCTCACGAGTCCGGAATTCATCAAGATGGTATGCTTAAAAACAGAAATACTTATGAAATTATGACACCCGAGAGTGTTGGAGTAAAACAAACTTCTTTAGTTATGGGTAAACACTCAGGAAGACATGCATTCAAAGATAAATTAAATAGTCTTGGTTATATTGATGTAACAGACGATGTAATAGAAAATGCGTTTGGAAAATTTAAAATACTAGCTGATAAGAAAAAACATGTTTATGATGAAGACATAATAGCTTTAGTTGACGATAGCTTAATTATTGACAACAAAGTAAACGCAATAAGCTTAAAATCTTTAAAAGTTTTTGCAGGAACAGGAGAACCTCAAAGAGCAGAAATGACTCTTGATGTTTTTGGAGAGATTAAAAAAGCTTCAGAGAATGGAGACGGACCAGTTGATGCTACATTTAAATGTATAAAGAAACTTTATCCTCACGATGTAAATTTACAGCTTTATCAAGTTCACGCTGTCACAGAAGGAACTGATGCTCAGGCTACAGTAAGTGTTCGAATTGAGGAAAATGGCAAAACAACTGTTGGACAAGCGTCAGATACTGATACTTTGGTTGCCTCAGCAAATGCCTATATAAACGCTTTGAACAAAATGATTATAAAAAGAAACAAAACTGCTCCGGAAAGCTTAGGAAATCAAAAGAATTATGAATCTAAAAAAATGAAAGGAATATAATTATGAGTGTTATAGATAAATTAAGTTCAATGTGGAGCCAAGATATGGCAATCGATCTAGGAACTTCAAATACACTAGTTGTATTAAAAGGAAAAGGTGTGGTGCTTAATGAACCTTCGGTAGTAGCAGTAGTAGATAATAAAGGCAAAAAATCTGTTTTAGCAGTCGGAGATGAAGCTAAAACCATGTTAGGCAGAACTCCTGGGAACATCCAAGCTATTAGACCATTAAGAGATGGTGTTATTTCAGATTTTATAGTTACAGAAGAAATGATTAAGCATTTTATTAAAAAAGTGCATAAGAGAACTTCTTTTGCTAACCCAAGAATTTTGATTTGTATTCCAACTGGATCAACACCAGTTGAAAGAAAAGCAATACAAGATAGTGCTCTTGCAGCAGGTGCTAGAAGAGTTCAATTAATTGAGGAACCTATCGCTGCAGCAATTGGCGCTAACCTTCCCATCTCTGAGGCAACTGGTTCTATGGTAATTGATATAGGTGGTGGAACAACAGAGATAGCCGTCATGTCATTGGGTGGAGTTGTTTACTCTAATTCTTTGAGAATAGCAGGAGATTCTATGGACCAAGCTTTAATAAGCTACATGAGAAAAGAATATAATTTGATGATCGGTGATAGCTCTGCTGAAAAAATAAAAAAAGAAATTGGAACTGCGATTGCAACAAATAATAATACCTATGCTGTTAAGGGTAGAGACTTAAGATCTGGAACTCCTAAAGAAGTTAATATTAATGAGGAGGACACTGTAGAAGCATTAAATCCAATTTTAAGAGAAATGATAAACGGAATTAAAGATGCATTAGAGAATACTCCACCAGAGTTATCAGCAGATTTGGTTGATATGGGTTTAACATTAACTGGTGGTGGTGCATTACTAAAAAATATTGATAAAAGATTATCTAAAGAAACAGGATTACCTGTTCATATTGCAGATGATCCTCTAGCTTGTGTGGCAATAGGAACTGGAAAAGCTTTAGATCAGGAAGAAACCTTCAATTCAATGCTTACGGAGTACTAATTTGAGAAGATGCAAGCTAGTAGAGATGATTTTGTAATTGCAATTCGTTCGGCTTTCTTAAAGAAAGAGAACAAACAAAAATTTTCTCTTATCGCATTAATTTTATTAGCTTCAATCATATTAGCCCTTGAAAAATATAACTTTAAAGCTGTTGATTATTTAAAAATTTCATTAAAAGAAATAGCTTATAGATCTAGCTTTATAGTATCTATACCAGAAAACTTAACTAAAAATTTTTATGAAAAAACTAAAAATCATTTTTTTGTTTATAATGAAAATATTCAATTAAAAAAGGATCTTAAAGATCAATTATCTAAAAAATATAATATAGAATTTATCTTATCAGAAAATGAAAGACTTAAATCGACAATTGATGATTTAGATTATTTTTCTGACGAAATTCTTGCAAAAGTTTTAATAGATAGACAAAGTCCTTTCCTAAAGTCAGTAATTGTTAACAAAGGCAGTAGAGATAAAGTTACAATGGGAATGGCGGTTCTGGATGATGATTATCTGGTTGGCAAAATAGTTGAAGTCACATACTCGACTTCAAGAGTATTACTCTTGTCCGATTTAAATAGTAAAATTCCAGTAGATATTATGCCTAGTGATGTTAAATCAATTTTATCTGGAACAGGGAAAAATCACGGAATTATTCAGTATATTAAAGACGAAAGTATCATAGAAAATGATAGTAGGGTTTTTACTTCTGGGGCTGGAAATATCTTTAAATCTGGAATACCTGTGGGGAAAATTGAAAAAAACCCTGGTAGCGCAGAGTTAAATGTAAATTTTTTCTCAGATTTTTCACAATTAAGATTTGTAAAACTAATTTTATTTAAAATGGAAGAAAATTAATGAGCGAAATAGGTAGACTTAGTTATTTTAAAATAATTTTAGAAAAAGCTCCCGTTATTTTACTAATCGTATCCGTGTTAAATGAGTTCGATTTAAATTATTCAAATCTAAAATATTTTTCATTTAACTTTCCATTTATATTAATTTATTATTGGAGCTTAAAAAGATCAGGTAGCATTGGCTATGGTTTGATTTTTTTGAGCGGCCTATTTAATGATGTAGTAGTGGGCATGCCAATTGGCGTCAGTGCATTGGCCTATTTATTAATATGTGGTTTTTCAGCATATTTAAGAAATATTACCTTACGTCCAAGCCTAGTTAAAGATTGGTTTTTCTTTGGATTTACAATTCTTGTTGTTAATTCGGTTATATATGTAGTTGTGAGTTTGTTTTTTCATATTCAAATTATATATGTAGACATTCTGGTAAATATTTTATTTACTTTTTTGCTCTATGTAATTTTTAGCAACTTATTTGACTATTATCAGAGATTAGTTTTTGGAGCTGTAAATGATTAATAGTGGAGAATCTAATGTTAGAAAATACAATACCGTTAATAGAAGAATTTTTATTTTGTCTGTTGCAAAAGGAATTGTTTTTGTTGGTATTTTAGCAAAACTATTCAGTTTGCAGATTAATGAAAACAAAAAATATCTTACCCTTTCAGATAAAAACAGATTAAGAGAATGGCGACTACCACCCGTAAGAGGAGAATTCGAAGACTATTTTGGCAAAATTATAGCTGGCAATACAAAAGCATATCAGCTCCATGTTGTTCCTGAGCAAGTTGAAGATTTTAAATATTTGATGGTAAGATTGAAAACCATTTTACCCTTGTCAGATAATAAATTTTCAAAAATAATAAAAAGAAAGAACCAACAAAAACCATGGGAAACTTTAATAATTTCTGAAAATTTAAGTTGGGATCAATTTTCTAAAGTTAATTTTTATTTACATGAACTATCTGGAGCAAAACCTGTTTTATCAGTTGCAAGAAGCTATCCATATAAAGAAAATTATACACATGTATTAGGATATGTTGCCCAAGCAAGTCAAAAAGATTTGGTTAATAATGTAAATATAAAAAAGAAACATGTTCCAGGTTTAAGAGTCGGCAAATCAGGATTGGAAAAAAAATTTGAAAATGATCTTATCGGAACAAATAGCGTGCAAAGATATGAAGTTAATGCTTATGGCAAAAGAATAAATCAAGTAGATTTTAAAGAAGGCCAAAAAGGCAAAAAGATTAGATTAACTGTAGATACCGAAATTCAAAAATTTTGCAATGAGTTATTAGCTGACAAAGCTGGCTCAATAAGTGTTATGGATATTTTTACAGGTGAAATTATTGCAATGCACTCATCACCTTCATTTGACCCTAATTTATTTCTTTATGGTATAAGTGTTGAAGATTGGAAATCAATTAGAGAAAATCCTTTAAAACCACTAATAAATAAAACAATATCTGGTTTATATTCACCCGGCTCAACAATTAAACCAATTGTAGCTTTATCAGCTTTAGAAAATAATGTGATTTCTCCAAATTTTAAAGTTCGATGCACTGGAAAAATTGAAATGTATGGACAAACTTATCATTGCTGGAAGGAAAAAGGTCATGGAGTTGTAGATTTAAGAACTGCAATTAAACGTTCCTGCGATTCTTATTTTTATGAAATGTCAAGAAGACTTGGAGTAGACAGGCTTAATGTAACTGCAACTAGATTTGGTTTAGGTAATAAAGTTCTCAGTAATTATTATTTTGAGGAAAAAAAAGGTTTAGTTCCATCGACTAAATGGAAAAAAGACAATTTAGGTAGAGGATGGGTTTTAGGTGAAACTTTAATAACTGGGATTGGACAAGGCTATATTCAAACTACCCCATTGCAATTATGCATGATGACAGCTCAGCTTGCAAATGGTGGATTTAAAATTTTTCCTAAAATAACAGTAAATAAAAAACAAGATAGTTTAGAGAAAATAAAATATAAAATGCTTGAAAGCCTAAATACTGTTGAGAAAAATGACTCATCAATTATTAGAACTGCTGAAAAATTTTTTAAGCCAGACGAAAAAAAATATAATAAATTATTTAGAAATCAGGAAAATGTAAAATTTGTATTAGATGCAATGTTTGCTTCTACAAACGAGTGGGGCGGAACTTCTTACCGTTCTAGAATAGATGATCCGAAATATCAGTTTGCTGGAAAAACTGGTACTGCGCAGGTTAAAAAAATTACAGAAATACAGAGAGAGTTAGATTTAGATATCGCACAAATACCTTACGAGGAAAGAGATCATGCATGGTATATTGCTTTTGGTCCTTACAAAAACCCAAGATATGCCCTTAGTGTTTTTGTTGAGCACGGTGGTTCAGGAAGTTCTGTAGCAGCACCATTAGCAAAGAAATTAATTAAAAAAGTCATTGATCGTCATGAGGAAAGAGAAAAAATTAGAAAAAATAATTTAATAGAAATTTAAATGTTAAAACAATCACCATATACAGACCAATTAACTTTTTTTCAAAAACTAAGATCTTTTGACTACATACTTTTGTTATGTATTTTGATTTTAGGTATTGTAAGCAACTTATCCATGTATTCTACTGATGGCGGTGAATTTTTATATCATTCAAAAAGTCATTTTATAAGATTTGTAGTTTTTTTTACTATGATGATTTTCTTATCGTTTATAAATCTAAGATTTTGGCACTCAACAGCTTACCTTTTTTATACAATAGTTTTAGGCTTTTTAATTTGGGCTTCTCTATATGGTGTTACCGCGTCTGGATCACAAAGATGGATTAATTTATATTTTATTAACTTACAACCTTCTGAACTTATGAAAATTGCCATCATAGTTTTTTTTGCAAGATATTTTCATAGAACACAAATTAGTAGCATCGGCAGTTTTAAAAACATGATTATTTCATTTATGATTTTAATTATGCCTATTGTTCTGGTATTGAGCCAACCAGATCTTGGGACATCAATATTGATTGGAATGAGCGGTATTGTTGTTTTGTGGTTAGCAGGTTTAAATATAAAATATTTTGTTTACTCAAGTTTAGCTTTATTAATTTCATTACCATTCGTAATTTCTTTTTTAAAACCATATCAAAAAATGAGAGTTTTAAGTTTTTTTAATCCTGACAGAGATCCTTTGGGCGCTGGATATCAAATTATACAATCAAAAATTGCCGTAGGGTCTGGAGGATTAATGGGCAAAGGTTTTTTAAAAGGAACTCAGAGTTATTTAGAGTTTTTACCTGAAAAGCATACAGATTTTATATTCACGTTATTTTCAGAGGAACATGGATTTATTGGTTCAGTTTTTTTATTAATAATTTATGCAATATTGATTTATAGAATTATTAAAATTGGTTCAATATCAAGAAGTTATTTTGGAAAACTTTTCTGTTATGGATTTGGCTCAGCTATTTTTATATATGTGAGTGTAAATATGAGCATGGTATTAGGTTTACTACCTATAGTTGGTTCCCCACTTCCTATTATGTCTTATGGCGGATCATCAATGCTTGCAACAATGATTGGACTAAGCATTGTTATGAGTACTAAAATTCATCATAAACAAATTATCAACTAAATATCGTAATTTGATTATTTTGCCACGATAGCCAAGAATTAAAATTAATTATATGTTGATTTAAAATGAAAAAAATTCGTATTGGAATTATAGGAGCGGGCATCCAAGGAGTTTGTAGTGCTCTCTTTCTTCAAAAAAAAGGTTACGAAATAATTTTGTTTGATAGAGAAGAGCCCGGTAGTTTCACAGCTTCATATGGAAATGCAGGACATTTTTCACCTTATGCTTCTATTCCTTTAAATAGACCAGATATTTTATCAGATATTCCTGCTATGCTTTTAAGTTCTACTGGACCATTGGCCTTAAAATGGAATTACGTTCCAAAAATGATTCCTTGGTTTTTAAAATTTATAAAAAATTGTAGTAAAAAAAATATGATGCATACCGCTAAATATATGCACCAAATATTGGATTTAGCTTTGCCAGCATATGACGAGCTATTTGAGGAAATTGATTTATCTGGACTAGTAGAAAATAAAGGCATTATGTACATTTGGAATGATCAAAATCTCAAAAGCAGAGAATTAGAAATTAAAATTAGAGATGAAATAGGGGCAGAGCAACAACTGCTCAACAAAAAAGAAATTCATGATTTAGAACCAAATATTAAAAAAATTTATCATGCTGGAGTTTTTTATAAAAAAGCTAGACACGCAAAAAATCCAGGAAAAATTTGGTTAAAATTATTTGAAAATTTTGTAAAAAAAGGTGGAAAGTTTTTAAAATTAAATATTCAAAATTTAGATTTTGATGGCGATAACCCTGTTATAAGATCTGAAACTCAAAGATTTGTTTTTGACAAACTCGTAATTGCTTGTGGTGCTTTTTCAAAGAAATTAACTGACAAACTTCATGAAAGCATACCTTTGGATACTGAAAGAGGTTATCATATTCATTTTAAAGGTTGTGATCATTTAATTTCAAGACCAGTTGTATTTCAGAATAGAGGTTTTGGAATGACACCTATGGAACAAGGATTAAGAGTAGTGGGAACAGTAGAATTTGGTGGATTAGAAAACCAGTTAACCAAAAGCAGAATAAAAAATTTAATTAATAGTGCAAAATTTTTGTTAGATGGATTACCAGAACATGAAGATGAATGGCTAGGCTTTAGACCAACACTACCAGACTATTTGCCAGTTATTGGACCTTCTAAAAATTATAAAAATGTATTTTACTCTTTTGGACATCATCATTTAGGATGGACATTAGGAGCAATATCAGGGAAGATAATTTCAAAAATGATATCTAATGAAAAAACAAATTTGGCTTTAGATCCATATAGTTCTTTAAGGTTTAGTTAAGTGAATTTTAAAATAAATTTTGCATATTTATTTCTATTTTTAGCAGTTCTTTTCTGGGCAGGTAATTTTATTGTTGGAAAATATGCAAGTTATCATCAAATACCTCCTTTTTCATTAAATTTTTATAGATGGTTTTTTGCCTGGCTAATACTTTTGCCTTTCACATTTGAGGAAATTATATCAAAAAAAAATTATATTTTAGAAAATTATAAGTTTTATATTTTATTAGGCATTACTAGTGTTACAATATTTAATTCTATTGTTTATTACTCATTGAATTTTACGCAAGTTATTAGTGGAGTTTTAATGATATCAACGATTCCAGTAATGATTATGTTTATTTCATCAATTTTAAAAATTGAAAAAACAAATATTTTTCAAATTTTTGGAGTTATTTGTTCTTTTGTTGGAGTCATGCTAATTATAACTAAGGCAAATTTTGAATTGTTGTTAAACTTAGATTTTAACAAAGGAGACTTAACAATGGTTATAGCGATGCTTTCATGGGCGACGTACTCTGCTTTGTTAAAAAAAAAAAAGCATAAACTATCACAACTATCATTACTTGAAGTTATTATTACTTTTGGGCTGATTTTTTTAATACCAATTTATATTATAGAATATAACCTTGGATTTAAAATTAATCTTAACAAAACTTTTATACTTGTACTAATTTATGTAGTTTTATTTCCAGGTCTTGCATCTTTTATTTGTTGGATTAAAGGAATATCCTTGATAGGACCAAATAGATCAGGAGTCTTTCTTCATTTAATGCCCATACTAAGTGCATTTATGGCCATAATTATTTTTAAAGAAAAATTTATGTTATATCATTTCTTAGGGGCAATTTTTATATTATCTGGAATAATTTTATCTAATAAAAAATCGACAAATGCTTAAAGTAGCCATCTTAGACGATTATCAAAACATATCTCATCAGTTTGTAGATTTAAAAAAATTATCTGGAAAATATGAAATCAAAGTATTTAGTGAATCTTTTCAAAACGAGGGAGAGGCTATTGAAAATCTAAAAAATTTTGAAGCTTTGTTAATAATGAGAGAGAGAACACCAATTACCAAAAATTTAATAAATAATCTCAAAAAATTAAAATTTATAATAACAAGTGGTATGAGAAATAAAGCGATAGATCTTAATGCTGCAAAAAAAAGAAAAATAATAGTTTCAGGCACCGAAATTAATGCTAACCCAAACTGTGAATTGACTTGGGCATTAATTTTAGGTTTAGCAAGAAATATAAAGCCCGAAATAGATAATATGTTTCAAGGATATTGGCAGACAACTATTGGAGTTGAACTAAAAGGAAAAATTTTAGGTTTAATTGGACTTGGTAAAGTTGGTTCTCAAGTTGCGAAAATTGGAAAAGCTTTTGGTATGCAAGTTATGGCCTGGAGTGAAAATCTAGATTTAAATAAATGTAAAGAACTTGATGTATTGCCATCTTCAAAACAAGATTTAATTCAAAATTCAGATTTTATTTCTATACATGTTCAAGGAGGAGAACGGTATAAAAATTGTTTTACCCTAAAAGAGTTTGATATAATGAAGAAAACTGCTTTTTTAATAAATACATCAAGAGGCTTAATTGTTAATGAAGATGATTTAATAATTGCACTTTCAACAAATGTTATTGCTGGTGCAGGAATTGATGTTTATGAAAAAGAACCTTTACCATCTGATCATAAACTGAGATTTGTTCCAAATGCATTATTATTACCTCATATTGGCTATGTAACAGCGGAAAACTATTCTATATTTTATTCTCAAATGATTGAAAATCTTGAAGCGTGTGTTTTGGGTAAACCTAAAAGAATTATCGAATAATAAATGAAAGAAAAAAATTCAAATTTAACTGTTGAGCAAAAATTAGTTCTATTTGATGAAGGAACAGAAGATCTTGGGTCTAGTAAATTGAATAATGAAAAAAGAGAGGGCAGTTATCATTGTGTAAATTGTAATACAAAACTTTTTGATTCAAAATCAAAATATGAAAGTGGATCAGGCTGGCCATCTTTTTTTGAGTCTTTGCCAAATGTTTTTGAGACAAAAATTGATCATCACTTGGGATACGCAAGAACAGAATATCATTGCAAAATATGTGGTGGTCATCATGGTCATATTTTTGATGATGGCCCTCAACCTACAGGAAAAAGATTTTGCAATAACGGTATTTGCTTAATTTTTAAAGAAAAATGAATATCTTGTTAACTATTTGGGCTGATTCAGATGTTTATAGTTTGTTTTTTAGAGGCTATTATATAAAAAAATA
>Ga0315329_10001057_pt1 | contig 10903 bp, 23 predicted proteins | sample M150032315metaG_FD_203459 | JGI IMG/M metagenome (GOLD analysis project Ga0315329, IMG submission 203459) | Ammonia-oxidizing marine archaeal communities from Monterey Bay, California, United States - M1 500m 32315 | ecosystem: Environmental > Aquatic > Marine > Coastal | place: USA: California...
TATTCGAAGAGTCCGTTAAGTGGATGGCCACTTTGATGAGTCATGAAGGCGACGTAGCTGTAAAAGAAAAAGAAAAAGAAACTTCATTAGCCGCAGAAAGAAGAGTGGCTAAGCAAAAAGCAGATGGCGGTAAGAAAAAGAAAAAGAAAAATAAGGGGAAGCGTAGAAGGTAGTAATAGTAACAGATTGGGCGGTCGTACCACCTCCCCTCCCATAGGTATGGTGGATAGCGGAAGGGTTTAGACCCATTTCACTTAGCCCGCGTCCGCGAGAAGAAATGAATCACTTCAGGCGACTCGCCCAATCCTTTTTTTTTAGGTAACCACGAATGACTAAAAGCTCAGCAATGTCTATGGTACGTACACTGTCCAAGAAAGACATTATCAGAACTATCGCCGTAAAGAAGGGTGTAACCCTTGAGGTCGCACATAAGGTTGTTTACCAGTTCCTTGACGAATTAACGACGGAACTGTCCAAGGGGAACCACATACAGTTTAGGGGGTTCGGTAGCTTTGACAGGGTTCTCAGAAAAGGAAACCCTAACCCCCACAATCCGCGTACCGGAGAACCTGTGGCTGCTATACCGGATTATTACACGGTCAGATTTAGACCTAGAGGCCCTTTGAGAGATTTAGGAAAGGTACAAAGTGAATTTACCCCCGAACACACCAACTAAAGTTTGCGCTACGTGCAAAGAAGAATTTGTGCTTGGGTGGTTTCCCAAGGCTTCAGGCAACACAGACGGACATGCCATTCACTGCACGAACTGCCTTAACGAGAAAAAAAGGGCCCAGCCTTCTTATAACAAGTACAACAAGAAGGGTGGCAAGAAGTGGCAGAGGATGAACTTTAATAATGAGCCAAACTAAGCCATGGGAAAGAAGGTTGGGCGCCCCCCTATTAAGATTAAAGAAACGCTTAAGCATGACGAAATTCTGGATATAGTGTCTATGCTCGACGAAGCGTTGACCTTGTTATCTGGGGTAGACGTCTCAATTCTTTTAGAGAACGAAGCGTTGGACGAGGCTCACGCAGAAGCTGTTGTTTACGCAAGGGTGCGTATTATTCAATGTCAGAAATTGTTAGGGGCGCGGCGTGTTCCAAAGAAGCACAACAACCGCCCCTTAAGAAAGGCTTTATTATGAACAAGAAATCTACCGTCGACGACATACTTATACTTTTGGGAATTTATTGGATTATCTGATTAATTAATTCGCTTGTTACGAAAATTAAGTTACTATTGCGGTGCCAGAGGTGAGCGAATCACTGATTGCCACACGCGATGACAATGAGCGCCACGACCCTCTGGCACTATTTCCCAACCAACCAAAGAGGAATTATGAATAAATCCACACTGTATTTTCGTGCCTTGAGAATGACGAAGGGCCGTATTTTCCGTGCCGTGTTTACGAAGAAGGACGGCACAGAGAGAACTATGGTAGCCAGAACCGGAGTCCATAAAGGCGTTAGCGGTACAGGCATGAGCTATGACCCTGTGTCTAAAGGCCTCATGGCCGTCTACGATATGCAGAAGAAAGCATGGCGCATGGTCAACGTTAACACCATGAAGTCATTAAAATGCGGAGACATTGAACTGTAATGCCTGTACGAAAAGTAAAAGGCGGCTATCGTTGGGGCACCAAGGGCAAGGTGTACAAGACTAAAGCCGAAGCCGCAAATCAGGGTCGCGCTATCAAGGCCTCTCAAGCAAGGGGTAAAAAGTAATGGACCTTTTGGCAACCGACATTTTTTATTGGGCGGCCTACGCCTTCATGGGTATCGGGTACTTGTTAGCGGTTATCGATGCTTTTGGTGTAGCGGTTACGATGGGTTGGTGGTCCCTACTTCCGCCGCTGAACCTCCTATTTGCCTATATATACCGGTGCTTAGACCGTAAGCCGTTTTTCTTTTACGCCGCTGGAATAGTACTGTGGATAATCACTTACCTCATTGACTTGGTCACGCCAACAGCCAACGCAGCGCCGTGGCATGGTTTCGAATTAGCATAATAACAACGTAACGGAGTAACCTATGAGTGACGACTATTTTAGTGAGTGTGAGGAATACGCAGCCAAAAAGAAGGAAGTCCTTAAAGAGATAAGAGCAGAAAATGAAGCTGCTGAGATTAAGGAACTCAATAAGCAGCTTGAGGCTGCTGGAGCGGAGTACGTAATCACAGAGAAGGTTCATTGGAAGCCGGGAGACCCCGTTACCAATAACGCAGAAATGATGATGCAAAGCGATTGGGAGGACATGCTGAAAGAGAAGGCCCCCGACCTGCACCACCAATGGCTCCTAGACCCCGAAATGTTTTGGAAGGCTTATGATGAGAACCTCATGGAAAAGTACGGGAAGACGAGAGCAGACCTATAAAGGTAGGAGAATATAATGGCACAGGAATTTAAAGTCGCTTTGAGTTGGACGCAGCATTTTGCAGGCCACGTGGTTATTTCAGCGGAGACCCTTGACGAAGCCAAGGAGAAGGCTCCTGAACTTTTTAGCGCAGGGGGATGGCCAGCGTTTAGCCCTGAAGCTATAGACCCGGAAGTTGGCCCTGACGCCCAACCTCTTGTGAAGTGGTCTGACGTCGTCATAGCTTCATCTGTTGGCGAAGATGACTTTGAGATAGATGACGATAAGACTACAGAACTTAATACTGAAGCGGAGTAACGTCGTTACGTTTTTACATTTTTACATTTTATTTAAGGATTTAAGTTATGGCATTAATTGCAACTATTTTAGTTTTTGGTGGGTGGCTGGCTTCTGCCGTTGGCGGCATCATGATTCTCGTAGCAGCTTTCCGAGAGAGCGGCGGTCAAGGGTGTCTGAATTTGTTCGTTCCTTTTTACAGTGTTTACTACGTAGCTACTCGATGGGACGACTGCAAAAAGGGGACCTTGATTTGTGTCGGCGGAATTGCTGCTGCGTTTATAGGCGGCTTTGTTGGTGCTGGCGCAGCGTTGGCGTCGTAACGCCGTGACGCCAGAAGAACGTGAAGCCTTAAAACAGGATATATTGGATGGGGTTGTTGACGAACTCCAGCCACGTCTTGACGAGTGGTTTGGAGAGTTTGAGGATAATTTTATTCGTAAGTATTCTGAGATGTTCGATGGTCAATTCGCTGACAGTATTAAGCGCTGCACTGTAGAGCGGCAAGATAGAGGACAAACGTACAGGGTTACCTATAAACCTTGAACGGCGTAACAATATAGCGTTGTAAATCGCGCCTTCGGCGCGAAACCCGTTTGGGCGTTACCATGATATTAGCAGATAAAATAGCTCGTCTTAGATTCGTAGAGAAGTTACCGCGTGACGCCGTCGTGGCGGAAATAGGTGTACAGCGTGGCGGTTTCTCGACGATGGTGTTGACAAACGCCGCGCCGAAAGAGTACCACCTCATTGACTGTTGGGAACATCAAGCAGGTGATAAGCTTGGCTGTATGGAATCTCAAGAGCAGTTTGATGCGATGTACGATAACGTTGTAGACCTGTTCAAAGACCGTGACAACGTCCACATTCACAGGAAGTATAGTAGTGACGCCGTAACGACGTTTGACGACGAATACTTCGATTGGGTATATATTGACGCCGACCACACGTACGAAGGTATCAGCAACGACCTCAAGTTGTGGTGGCCAAAGGTAAAGACAGGCGGTTTCTTGGCGGGGCATGACTATTACCAAATGGGGCAACAGGTTCAGGTACAAAGGGCCGTAGACGAGTTTATAAAAGAGAACGGTTTAGGATTTAGTTTTATATCCCCCGCACGTCGTCCTGATTGGGCTGTGCAGAAAAAGGCTTCTAGAAATGATAGGTAAATATGAGCTTTAAAGACAACGAAGAAGAAGTCGCGAAAGAGCTTTTCAACACCATGGTGAAGATAAGCGATAACATGCTGACAATGAGCGCAAGGTTGGCAGGGGCGGAAGAGAAGCTGAATGCGTATGCCGAATCACTCCAGCAACTGGACGCCAAGGTGTACAACTTGATGGTGAAGGAGGTGGGGGAAGAGGCGGCTAAGGAGCTTGGGGCCAAGGGGCCGGAGACCAAGGAACAAAGCACCTCGTCGGCATATCCGTTGCTTGACTCTATTAACTTAGTTAAGGGTGATAAGAGGGATGGCTAAGAAAAAGAAAGAGACAGGGTTCACTTGGGGAGCCTTTGGGGAGGACGAAAACAGGGACCAGACAGGAGAACTGCTGGACGAGGTCTGCGAACTGGTCGGGGAGATGTGTGAAGAGATAGCCAAGCTCAGCAAGAGCACCAAGTCGCTCATCACAAAAGTAGCCAACGTGAAGAAGTCTGTCGATTATATCCAGCAGTACGGGATAGTGGATAAATCTATGCGTCGAGTTTTAATGCGTAAGAAACTCGTAACCGCTACAGAAGTTCTGCACGATCTGCGGAAAAACAATAACTCGTCCAGAGATGAGAAGAGAATAAAGGCTATTGATGAATACAAGGATTTGCGCAAGCCTAAGGGATAAGGTCTTCCCGCACGTCCTTTATAACTTTATTACTCTTGTCCAACCACTCCCGCCCCTCTTCACTTAGAACGGTACTGTCTTTTAGATGTTCCTCTGTTTGATTCACAGCGTATTCAAGACAGTTGATTAAGTCCTCGTTCCGTTCCTTTCTAAGTACACGCCGTATGCCTACGACGGTAAATAGGATCGTTTCGGCCCTGTAGCTGGTGCTTTCAACTACATGCTCGAATATGTTCCAGATTTCAACTTCATTGCGCTGGAACTTGTTTAGGGTCTCTTCCAGATTGTCTCTTCCACACCCCTGCGTCACCCATTCGAAGCCAATATCCACCACGTTATCTCTTCTTCTTCTTCTTAGTTTTCTTTTTTAAAACGGCGCGGTTAGTTCTTTCGTTGTAGGCGTACTTCTTTTTAGAGTTCCCCGACCTTGAAGCAGCCCTATCCTTTGCTCGGCCTGCCCTACCCATAGCTTGGCGCTTCTTCCCTTTAGAGGTAAGTTTTAAGCCTTTGCCTAAAACTCCAGACCTCTTCAAGACGCTAATAGCTATGCCACGGGCTTCACTTTTCTTGTGACCCTTCACTTGCACTTGACGGCGAAGACGCTTGAGTATCCTCGGGTCCCCGGCGCCGGTTTTCTTCTTTTTCTTCTTCTTTGGCATTGTGTCTGTTAAGTAGGACTTCTGCGGTACGCGGTTCGTCACTCAAGACGTTCCAACCCTGAACGATTTTTCTGGAGCCCATAAGCTCATCGAACGAAAAGTCGTCACCTAAGGCGTCCTCTATTTGGATGTGCTTGCTGCTAAAGCCTCCACGAGACCAATCAATTTTGTTATTAAAAATTATAACATGCGAGGGTATACGAATCTTTCCAGTAATGAAGTCTATGCCTTTTTTGGTAGGCAGCCAGTACCCGGAAGTATTCTTCGTTTCACCGTCGCTCTTTTTAACAGCAGCAAGCCCCCAATAAGTTACCCCTGCATAGTCCCTTGCGAAAAAGTCGCAGTCGCTATAGTGGACCCATTTCTTTTCGCTTGTGGCTTTTTTAGCAAGAGAGATAAGAAACCGTGCCATGTTCCTATTGAACTTACGGTAATAAACTTTGGCATATTGCCCGCAGCATGGGCAGAAGGAACCAGTTTCTTTGTTTTCGTTTACATGGTCCCGGGCTTCTTCAAGGGTCTTCCCTTTCCAATTATCCGGTACATATATTTCTACAGACTCTTTACTCTTGTCCATCTTCTTCCTCTGCTTCTGCCGATACCACTTCGGCGCCTGCTTCTGAGGGGTCAAGAGGATCTCCCGGTTCCATTGAGATCTCTTCATTTATTTGAGTGCCGGGTATGTAGCTGCCGGGATAATGGGACCAATCTTGGTCGGCAACGAAAGCCGGGTTTAAAGCTTTGGCAATGGCCTGATCTTCATCTTCGGCGTCGATTTCAACGGTAGCGAATACGTCAGCTTTAGCAGACAACTTAATAGTAAATTTAGCCATTTCTACTCCAGTCCTTCGAAGGTAAAAGTTAGTTTCATATCTAAAGCCATGAGAACTTTAGAAATAGTCTTTATAGATAAGTTAGATTTGCGGTTAAGAAGATAAGGTATGTACCCTTGTGTGGTCCCTAATCTTGCTGCAAGTTCTTCTTGAGTAACGCCTTGCAGTTTCATTTCTTCCCTGAGCCTATTGGCAAAAGTCTCAGACAGAGATTCCTCTTGCTGCTCTCTTAAAGCCTCTTCCAACAAGACTTCTTTTAGAAGATCTCGAACCACAGTTATAGCCTATTCTTTTTGTCCGTTTTTATTGACTATGCTGTCGACACTAGAGACGAACGCTTCTCTTTGCTCTTCCCGTGCCTTCTCAATAGCTTCGTACACAGCTTCAAGGTTTACCCGCCAGCCGCCACGCCCGGCTTTTTTCATGGCTTCTCTGACCGAATCAATCTTATCAGAGGTTACCGAACTATCGTCTTTTTTACTCATCCTTTTCACGTTCCTTCCTAACAAAATTATTAATTCCCGGTTCACAGGTATCGTATTCGCGCAATTTTTCTTGCGCCGTTTGGACTACTTTCCTGCGGTCCTGAATCTGCAACTCCAGTACTTTTATACGTTCGTCCAAAACTTCTTTTTTCTGTTCCCACCTTCTTATCATATCCAGCTTATTTGATATGTATGACATACCGGAGGATATGGTTTTCTGCAGACGGGGAGTTTGGCGCTCCTGCCTGTCTTCGCATAGCTTTATATATTTTTCTTTCTGCTTAATAAGACGTGCGATGCGTTGGTCAATTTTTTCGACCCCATCTGAGAATTTGTCACGCGGCATATCAATTTTAAATTAGTCATATCTAACGTCTTAAGGGAATCATAGACGTAACGGGGGTAGGGTTCAAGTTGTTTTTAACGATTTTCTTCCTTGACGGAGGAGCCCTGTTCCGTTAGGCTTTCAAAGCCCAGAAAAGGGTGCAGAGAAAATTTCAGTGGTCGATGGAGAAAAGCCAACGGCGTAGGGTGCTACTGGCTTTTGAGTTTGGTATGGTAAAAAAACCTGTTAACCTCCCCCTCTTCGTAGAGGAAGGGAGTACAGAGCTTCCCCCTCTGTACGCCCATCAGGAGGTGATAAGAGATAAGTGCATAGACGGGTCCACCGCTGTTTTCTGTGAGCAGGGTACAGGTAAAACGCGAGGCGTATTGGAAGCCCTCAAAGATTTACGCAAATTCCCCGTTTTGGTGGTGTGTCCGAAAACGGTTATAGACGTTTGGGTACAAGAGGCTAAAAAATGGATAGGCATGGACGCCATTGCCCTGATAGGCCCAAAGAAGAAAAGGATAAAGCTCCTCGACCAAAACTTCGGTAAGGTACCCTTCTTTATAATTAACTACGATGGCCTTCGTACGTTTACTAAGCAGCGTCGAAAACTTATTCAAAATGAAGGCAATCGACGTAGGGTGGTGTATGAAAACGATATCGCCAAGAAGTACCCTTGGCGCGTAGTGGTGGCTGATGAGAGCAGTAAGATTAAGCATCATACTAGCCTCCAATCAAGGACTCTTCACGCCTTCGGGCACATACCTCTCCGTTACATCCTTTCTGGAACCAGCATCACCCACAGCCCTTTGGACCTTTACTCCCAGTTCCGCTTTCTTAAACCGGACCTGTTCTCGCCAAACTGGCACGTGTGGAAACAGGACTACGTCCACATAACTAGACAAAGACTTCCTTACGGGTCGTCTTCTAAGTACACGCACTTCGAGAAAATTACAGGGTATAAGAACTTAGACAAGCTGTTCCATCAGGTCAACCCTTCTGTAGTCCGTTTCAAGAAGAAAGACTGTCTGGACTTACCGCCCAAGACTTATCAACAGCTATACATAGACATGGCGGGGGAGCAGCTAAAGGCATACAAAAGCTTAGCCAAAGATTACATAGCTTTTATTAAAGATAACGTGGTTACGGTTTCCACGGCTCTTGCTAAAATTCTTCGTCTGCAGCAGATAACCCAAGGGTTTTACGTAGACGCCGAAACTAATGTCCTGCACAGATTCAAAAGCAACCCAAAGATAAAAGCTTTGGAGGAACTTCTCAGGGACCTGACCCCCAAGCACAAAGTAGTTATATGGTGTCGCTTTGTAGAGGACATGAAGAGGGTCAAGGAACTGTGCAAGGACATAAGAGTGGAGGAAGGTAAGCCGCTGGGTGTCCAGTACGTAGACATTTCAGGAGAAACTCCCTTTGAAGAGAGAGGTCCAAAGATAAGGAAGTTTCAGAATGAAGATGGGGTCCGGGTGTTTATAGGGCAGATACAAACGGTGGGGATGGGCGTCACCCTCCACGCAGCGGATTACGCTATTTATTATTCTCAAGATTACAATTTTGATAACCGTGCCCAGACGGAGGACCGTATCCATCGTATAGGGCAGGAGAGCGACAAAGTTATTTACATCGACCTCCTTTGTCAAAACACTGTGGATGTTTCTATAAGTAAGGCGCTAAAGGAGAAGGCTTCTTACGAAAAAATCTTAGACCCTAAGACATGGGAGAACTTTATTCATGGCTTCACCCCCTACCCAAAACCCTAACGAAGTAACACTCGGTGGAGGGCTTTCAGATATTTTAAGGCAGTATAAAGATGTAAGAGATCGCTTGGAAGCGCTTGCGCGTGATTCAAAAGTTCTCGATGAAGAGAAGCAGAAGCTACAAGAAAAAATAGCGGAGGCTTTTCAAAGAGATGGTTTAAAAACAGTAAATTTAGAGGGCTTGGGCAAGTTCACAGTCTATACTACTTCTTTCCCACGCATAAGTGATCGAGACCAATTTGAAAATTGGAGGAAAGCACAGGGCATTCCCTTCGACGTATTTTATAGTGTTAACGCTGGAAAGCTGAGAGGATATTGTAATGAGCAAGGAGAGCAAGGCGGACCCTACCCCATCGGAATCGACGAGTTCGAAGACGCCAGACTCAGATGGACAAAGCCTAGTGGAGCTTGATGCTCCGAAGGATTGGGCCTCTTTAATTGGAGAGATGGCAAAAGAGGACTCCCCCAGTATGGAGGTGGCTTCGTACCATAGCGGTGTAGCTCAGGACTTAGATGAGGTCCGTAGCGACGAATTGAACTTAGTACCGCAGTTGAAGGTCCTTCAAGGCCTCAGCCCTGAGGTTCAGGAAGGTGTGGGAAAGGCTGGTCAGTTCTGGGACTCTTACCAAGACAAAGCTATCGACTCTCCTATACTGATTGTCCCCGTCCACACATTCAGGACAAAAGCCAGATGGGCTAATGACCGTGGAGTCCAGCTTCCTGTCTGCCGCTCTCACGATGGTAAGACTGGAAGCGGTGATCCGGGTGGAGATTGTACCTCCTGTAAACACCCAAAGAGGTTTACTCGCGATGGGCAATTGATAGGTGACTGCGACGAGACTATTCAATTTGTTGTCTGGCTCCCTGAGCATAACTCTTGGTGCCTTCTTCCTCTCGCTAAGACCAAATACAAAATTGGTAAGGCGTGGATTAACATGATCTATAAAGGCCGTGGCCGCATCTTTAGCAATGTGTACAAGATGGGCACGGTTCTTGAAGAGTCCGTACGCAAGGATAAGTTCCACAATATTGTCTTTGAGGTGTTTGAAGAAAACAATCAGAACAAGGTACGCCTTACTGATGCTAGCATCCTTAAAGAGCTTGAGAAGAAGAACGCCGAATTCAGGTCGTTGCAGCAGGCCGGAAAACTGTCTCCCGGCAGCGGCAACGACACCAGTAACGAAACTGGTGGCGCTACCCTTACTGAAGACAGTGACTTGAGTGGGTTAGATAAAGAAGATGCTTCTTTTGATTTTGGCCCTGCGAAGGACAGTTCCAAAGCTTCCGAAGTCGATGACTTGGAAAAGGAGCTTGATGGTAACGATGATGGGAAAAGTGATTACGTAGATATCTAATTGTCTCAGTAGTCCGTAACTTAGGAGTAAGGGAACATGGACTATGCAGAGGCATACCAGAAATATCTGGGTGACAAGATATCGAGTATCACGGATACCAAGATATATGCTACGTGTCCTTTCCATGAGGACACCCACGCATCCTTTGAGGTCATTGTAAAGTCGGGTCGTTTTAAATGCTTTGCTGCTCAGTGCGGTCAATCTGGCCGCTTTGAGCGGTTCTGCCGTTTATTAGGCGTCAACCCCGCACAAGACATAACGCAGGCTCTAGACACCGCTGCTGAGCTTGTGACGCCGTTAGCGCCTACGTACGAAGCAGGTGTCAGGAAATGCCTATCCAGATTGCTGGAGAGCCCTGAGATCATGGAGCGCTTGTCCCGCGAATGGTTTGTCGAGAGGGCCACCGTAACCAAATTTAAATTGGGTTGGGATGGCGATAGGGTTTGGATTCCAGTTTATTGGGGCGACAAGCTTATAAATATCCGCAAGTACAAGTTCGACACAAAAGAAGCGAAAGTGATTGGTGTGTCGGGTAGGAATTTTACATGGCTTTACCCCCAAGAAACTTTATCCGCTGACCGCCCCAGTCTTCTTTTGGTAGAAGGGGAGAAGGATTGTCTTGCGGCGCAGGCGCATGGGTTTCCCGCCATAACGTTTACCGGAGGGGCTGGTAACGTTCCTAAGAAGGAACTGCTTGAGCTACTCCAAGGTAAGACCATTAAAATCTGTTATGACTGTGACGCCTCAGGGGCAGCGGGTGCTAAAAAGGTAATCGCTGCTTTAAAAGGAAAAGCCGATGTAATATCCGTGGTCCAGCTTCCAAAAGACATTGTCGGGGAAAAAGGGGACGTCACTGATTATCTACATGCCTCCTCCGCCGAAGACTTTAAGAAGCTGTGCCGAGAAGCTCCGCAAGTATGGCCCCCAGCCCAAAGTGAAGACACTCTGTCTGCAGAAGTTGTCCAATGCGGATTAGGCGCTGCGAGA
>Ga0315329_10001059_pt1 | contig 10894 bp, 6 predicted proteins | sample M150032315metaG_FD_203459 | JGI IMG/M metagenome (GOLD analysis project Ga0315329, IMG submission 203459) | Ammonia-oxidizing marine archaeal communities from Monterey Bay, California, United States - M1 500m 32315 | ecosystem: Environmental > Aquatic > Marine > Coastal | place: USA: California...
TAAGCGGCCAATTTACCTCGCTACAGCCTCAGGCGGACATTTCGGTCGAAGCCCCACAGACGACGGCCACTTCCCCTGGGAGCGAATCCACGAGGATCGCATCGCGGCTCTCCAGTCCTGAAAAAAAACACTGGAATCGTGCTTTGTCGGACCTGTCCGGCGACCCTACTATGGGTACTTCTGACTTTGGCCAAGCATGGTTCGACAGCCCGCCCAAGACAGATACAACCGGCCGACTAGGCATATTAGATACGAGAGTACACGGAAGAAGCAGCTTACGCTGTTCCTAGCATTCGTGATGATGACCTCCTTATTCGCACCTTCAATGTCGACCGATCTCTCGTTCCTTGAACCAGTCGAGAGTCGTCAGGACACGGCCAACAACACACTCAACAACACAGCAACACAGACCATCATGTCCAATCTTAACACATCGAATCCGGCCGAGGTCACCGGCGTTATGGATGATCTCAACAGGGTCCATTTGGTGTGGATTGAGAACGGCTCGCAGCCGCTGCTACAGTACGCACTCATACAGACCAACTATGGTCCTCTAGGCGTAGACACCGTGCTGATATCCAACACTCTGATTGGCTACAACAACTCGTCTGCGATATCCAGTCCGTCTCTGGTGGTCGACTCGAACAACCGGGTCCACATCGTCTGGGCGATAACCGACCTTGAGATCCTGTACACCCTGATCGACCCCTCTTCGGACGACAGGAACGGCGATGCCGGCGACATCACCAACATGACACTGGTCTCACACACCGTCGCAGACGGCACAGGGGTCCGCGACGATCCCGACATCGCCATCGACTCCTACGACGGAGCGCACGTGGTCTGGGTCGACACCTACGATCCGCAGATGCTGTACTTCGGTACACCACTGATTTACTACACGATGCTGACGTACGACACCAACGGCACCTTCGATATCCAAATCAACAACTCAATCATCACGCCGACACTCGGCTGGAAGGGTAACCCGGCCGTATCGATGGGAGCCAACAACACCGTCATCATCGTCTGGGAGGACACTCGGGGCAGCCTCATCGAGTACGTCGGGCTGCTCGACTCCTCAGGCTCCATGACCTCCGAGTGGGAGGACATGTGCGCCGTGTTTTACGGCGGCAACCTGACCAGCGGCCTGACCTTCCCGGGGATCAAGCCGATGCTCGAGCAGGCCAGCATCACAGTTCTCGAGACCCTTTACGCGTTAAGTGGGAATATGTGGCACGCTGATGAGCACAAGAACTGCGAAGACGGCTACGAAATGGGCGGCAACGGCACCGAGGGGCCCAGAGCCACCCATCTCGGACAGAACACGTCTGACACGACAGGGGGGATTCGCACTCTGGACGCTGTCATGTTCAACAACTCCTCCCTCAGTATACCCTCAGACTGGGGTTACAACAGCGAGATGTGGGGCCCGGGCTCGACATGGGCCTGCCTGTCGTGGCGAGACAACTCCGCTATGACGCCGGGCAACCCCGCCACCGCGGCCGACCACAATTGGAACCCCAATGCCACCAAATTGATCATCCCGGTCTCGGACGAGGGACCTTACGGCGGCTCAGGCAACGGCAATGAGGCACAGGAACCCGATGACTACCAGAGCATCGTCGAGGCACACGAGGCCTGCGTCAGTGCCGGCATCATACCCGTGGCTCTCGCTGGGTCGACATGGTGGTGGCCGGCAGTCGGTGGCCCCCATGCCGACATCGGCGGCAGCGAGGCCGTGCGCTCGCACATGCTGGACCTCGTGCAGTGCATAGGCAACAACACCAGCCTCTCGGACAGGGACTGCGACGGCTCGTCGGTCAACAGCACCGATTCTGGAGGAGCCGTCTTCCTCTATCCCTCTGACGAGATGTCAAACTACCTGGGCACCTTCGAGGCTGGAACGTTCTTCACCAACGGCTGGAGGACGTCGGGCGCCGAGGAATGGAACGTTGTGCCCGACACCGCCCCATCAGTCTCTACGGTGTTCAACAACGTCCTGTGCGCCATCGGCGGCGCGACAGGCAACCCGTCGTTTACCTCGTTGTCCTGCAATTACACCCACCCCGCGAACACGACAGTCGACCTGAGCGTCACTGCGGACCAATGGTCTTCGGAATTTAGCATGGACGTCATCCTGCCCAACGGGACGGTGGACTCGTTCAACTCGAGCGATATATGGAACTGGTACGATGACGTGCTCGTCAACTACACCGTTGCGGGCAACTACACGATTTACCTCAACGACACCTGGGGCGACGGCGGGACCTCGGTAACCGCGCACAACGGTTCCACCACGGTGAACCATCCGGGTTGGCATAGTTTGGAGGGGTGCTGGTCCGCCATGTCAGGCGACATATCCGACAACGAGGAATCGGTGCTTGAGTTTGAAGGCACCACCGCAAACGGCACTGTTTCGTTCCTGTACAACATCTCGACCGAGAGCGGCTTCGACTTCCTGCACTTTTACGTCGACGGCGTCCTGTTGGCCTCTTGGTCCGGTGTCCAGGCAGGCAACTTCTCCACCCCCATCGCGCTCGGCCAGCACATCTTCACCTGGAAGTACACAAAGGACGCCACCACAAGCAGCAACCACGACGCCGTTTGGATCGACAATGTCCTCATCCCCATGGCGAACTACACCGAGGAGGTGGAGGCGCTTGTCCAGTCGATAATCCAGTTGACCACCAGCGCGGGCGCGACGGAGACATTCCTCACCGTGCTGGACCCGTACTCACTACTCAACAACCCCCGCTCCACTTGGCACCCCGGCGACCCTGCCACTTCAATCGACCCCGACACCGGGCAATACGTGGAGGACATAGGTCCGTCACTGGACTATGTCTGGCAGGAGGATGGAAGCGGATGGGGAACAGTCGGCCACTTCGTGCTGGTCAACGATACCCGTCTGACCAACGACCACGGCTGGAGTTCCAATCCCGACGTCAACGTCGATGACAACGGCAACATCCACGTCGTCTGGGTCGACGGTCGGTCGACCATACCAAGCAAGACCGGCCCCTCGCAGTTGCACTACATGCAGATTGACCTCGATCGAGCCGGCATGCTCGACGGCGAGGCCGACGGACTCGACATGAGCCAAGTGACTGTGGTGTCTGACTCGGCTGTCATTGGCTCCGACATGACCTGGGGCTCCAACCCTAGAGTCGACTTCGACAACGATGGCTCGATCCACATCACCTGGTTTGAGTCAACCCCGAACACAGATGACGAGAACGGCAGGGTCGAGCTCCGCTGGACCCGCATTCTCTCTCCACAGATTGAGGACGGCGAGATGCCGCTGGGACGAAGTCTCGAGCAGGCATACGGGGTAATCAACACCCGAATCATCGCCACCAGTGCTGACAATATGATGGGAATATTCGGCACCGGTCTGGACAGTAGTTCCCAGCCGATAGTCAACTTCGACTGGCCTGACAGGGAGATCATCTGGACCACCTCCGATTGCTCAGATTCCACTTCCACGGAGGATAGGTGGGACCTCTGCATGTGGTCCGAGAACGTCTACAGGATGGCCATCGAGTTAGAGCCCGGCCAGTCGAATGAGGTCACCCTAGAGCCCGGTGATTCCAGTAATGTGGAGATGACACTCCACGGAATCAAGGTACCCGGCGACAGCGACATCGTGATTGCAGATTCATATGGCGCACCCGCCAACTGGTTCGTCGATGTGGGTTTCTCGAATTCCTATCAGTCCACAACGACCCTGATTGTGGGCACCACCAACGACCTCGATCTGTTCATGCGAGCTCCGAATCTTCAGGAGGTCAATGAGGACCAGACATTCCAACTTACGGTCACCGTGACCTCGTCAACCAAGGCCGAGGCCACTACCAGTATGAGCATCCTAGTCAACCTCGTCAATGAGGCCAACTGGGACGATGATGACGGCGACGGCGTCGCTGATTACGCCGACGACTGCCAGTTCGGCGACACGAACTGGAACTCAGACGTTGACACCGACCACGATGGTGACGGCTGCAGGGACTCCACTGAGGATCTGAACGACGACAACGACGCCTATCCCGACGAGTACGACTCTTGCCCATCAGGTTACATGGGCGAGCACGTCGATTTGGACGGCGATGGTTGCGACGACCTCCATGAGGACCCCGACACGGATGGTGACGGCGTCGAGAACTATCTGGACCTGTGTCCAAACGGGGCGCAGTACTGGGGGGCCTTCGCTTCGGATCACGACGGTGACGGTTGCCGCGACGCCGACGAGGACGACAACGACGACAACGATCCATACCCTGATACTGAGGACAGCTGCATGGAGGGAGTGGTGGGGTGGACCAGCACCCTGTTCGACCATGACGGCGACGGTTGCCACGACCTACAGGAGGACGATGATGACGACAATGACCAGATTCCCGACGGCGACGACCTGTGCCCGGTTGGTATGACGCTGTGGTTCTCCGAGCCGGCTAGCGACTACGACTCGGACGGCTGCCACGACGTGGCAGAGGACTTGGATATCGACAACGATGGTGTGATCGATGAGACCGACCTATGTCCGCGGGGCATGCTGGGCTGGACATCCACGCCGCTCAACGATTGGGACTCGGATGGCTGTCAGGACAACTTCGAGGACAATGATGACGACGGCGACGGACTGTCTGATTGGTCTGACGACTGCATCCGCAGCGCGATCCTACCACAATCACACGTCGACGCCGACGGTGACGGCTGTGACGACAATACCGAGGACAACGATCTCGATAATGATGGCATTGAGTCGGCCTTCGACAACTGCGAGGACGACCCTGCCTCGGAATGGGTCTCCACACTCGCAACCGACTACGACTCGGATGGCTGCGAGGACTCAGTGGACTACGACGACGACGGTGACGGCGTCCCCGACGACGTGGACCAGTGCCCGACCAGCATTTCGGCCAACTCCGATTACGATCGAGACGGCTGCGACGACGAGACTGAGGATTGGGACGACGACGGCGATGGTGTTCCTGACACTAGCGACAGCTGCCCATTGGGCTTAATCAACTGGGCCTCCTCATCCGCCAGCGACATCGACGGCGATGGATGCATGGACTCACTCGAAGACGACCACGTCTCCGGCAGGATACTGCACACTATGCGCAGCAACGCCTTCATGATACTAATCATCAGCAGCGTGACGGCTCTGATGCTCGCAGGAATGGTGCTGTCCGTGCAGCGCGGACGAGGCAGGCCCGAGTTCGCCGACCAGACATGGGCTGTCGACGATGCGATGCGATCAGAGGCCCCTCAAGACCCTCCTGCAGTCGAGAAGCAGGTCAGGGATCTCTCGGACCTAGGCTACTCTCCCGAGGTCGCCCAAGCAATCGTGGAAAACGAGGAAAGGGCACGCCGAAGGAGAAACTGACTACTATTGGAGCACCTATGAAGTATTTTCATAACCTCATCTAGTCGCTGGAGGACTGAGGGGGACCTAAAGTGAGGGCAGTTAGAGTTGAGTGCGCCATTCCCTCCATTGAGCACGATCCAGGAGCGCAGGCAGCCCTGCGGGCCGTAAGTTGGGATTACCGCGGAACTCTTGACCAGATTGACGGTAGGATGCGTGTGATGTGTGAGTGCATAACTGTGGATGGAGGGTGCCCAGCACCAGGATTCCGCATAGGCGGCATCACAGTCGTCGAGATCCTCGAAGAATGGTCCACGGAATACCTGACCCATCATCTCGTCGTGCTGGACTTCGATTCTGACACGATTGGACGATTCTTCCACTCCAGAGATCTGACTTTAATGGCTGGCACTAACTTCACCTCCAGTGGCCTGGTCGTTCAAGTAGCAGGCAGGCAGGCCTCAATGGTGTCATTCCTGAATGCGATTAGGAATGCAATCCCTGTAGAGAGAGTCACGACAGCGAAGACCTCTGAGGGAATAATCCAGAAGGGCCCCACTTTGCAGCAGCATAGGATAATCAAGGTCGCTCACCGGCACGGTTGGTACGAGGCCCCAAAGAGAATATCAATCAGGGGCTTGGCCTCAAAGTTGGGTCTGTCCAAGTCCACAGTGGCAGAGCAGTTAGTTAAGGCAGAGAGCGAGATTGTAGGCGGATTCTTGAAGAAGTCACGATAATCAGGCGAATGAGTCCAATCGCGTCTGCCGCTCCCTTTTGACGAACCAACTGTTACGCAAGTCGTCAGGGGCCGATACCCTAGGGGCGACGTAGTCAATGGCGTGTTTGAGTGAGTCAAACTGCCTCGGAGTCTGTTTCATCGCCTCACGAACGGTCTCTCTGATCAGCCAGACTCCTACTGGCGCCCAGTATTCGGGACCAATGTCTCGCCAGATGAGGCAGGCCCCCGAGCGCCGCATCGAATCCATATGCTCGAGCACACCCAGCCTAGCTGAGTAGTAGGCGCCAGTTATCTGGTGCGCGTACTCGTTGCGCGGCTCGAGGTCCTCCCAATCCCCCAGCACCTTCCCAGTACCGGTCCAGACACTGCCCCGAGTCCAGGCCTCTAGCATGTGGAAGGCCCACAGGCCAGGCGTGAGGATGATGTGGAACACATTGTCGAGATATGTGGCCTCGTAAACCAGCACTTTGTCGAGTGAGGGATGGTCCCTGACTCTGTCCCAAAGCCGCTTCCCAAGCATGTCGTCAGTAGCCGTGATGCCCCACCGAGTGGGAACCATCTTTCTATTGCCTTCTCGGCCGAGAAGTCCCGAAGAGAGGAGACGAGATATCTGAGCTTCTCCTATTGAGGCCTCAGTCATCTCACCCATCGCATCGGCAGCCAACAGGTCATCCTCGTTGGCAATCGAGTCGACCTTCCTCGGGATGCTGGCATGGCCGACGACCTCAGCTCGTAGTACCTCGCCTGAGGGACCGAGGGGAGTGCTCATACTGTCGAAGGTGGGATTTCTCCCTATCATAATCGGCCTAGCGAAGTCGAGTTCCACGTCCACGCTCTTCTCAGCCATCGCAATCTCCTGTGTGGTTTCTAACATTGCGCTGGGCGAAGCGGTGCTGTCAATGGACATTACACTGCCACCAGTGATGAGATTGGCGTGTCGGGCCGCAACCTCCTCAAGCGGTTTTCCGAACAGGTCGGCAGGGTCGCCACTGGCCAGAGGCACGGCATCGGAGTCTTCTGGGACCCAAGCAGCGCTAGGGCCCGCTCTGACATCGGGGTAGCCATATCTGCCTACGAACAGTGATGGCGGGCTCGGACCGACTAGTTCGCTGACCGAGCCCGATTGCACCACAGGGAGCCTTCCTCGGATGTCAGCGAGCAGGGGGCAGGGGGAGATACCACACATACCCCTAGTGCCCCGGCATTCGATGCACTCCGGAAACATCACCATGAAATCGCAATCGGATGTTCTTAGGCATACTGCTCTGCGAACGCAGGGAGGCGGCATTCAAAGGGACCATTCCTCTCCGGCAGGTGGGGAGAGAGATGACTCGGATTCCAGCGGTCATACTGCAGCATTTCATCGGGCTTTCGGACTACGAGCGCAAGCTGGCCATAGACAAGGCATCCAGAGAGCTCGGCATGACTGTCGAACAGATTGAGGCCGAGATAGAGAATTTCCAAAGTGGCGGCTTCAACCAAGACCAACCCACCACCACGCCTCCTGTTGAAGCGCCGCGCAAGGAGTCGATTTTTAAGAGACCTAAGAAGCAGAAAGATGGAGGCCCGAAATTCGTAGATGACTCCCACAAATACCGATTTCGATACGATCCCAGCGTGGCCGGAAAGGCCCGTCAGGACAAGGCGACCCAAGCCATCGCTTGTCCGCACTGCAAGGCCGCGCTCGGAATCCCAGAGAAACGCCCAATCAGGGTCACATGCCCAGCGTGCATGATGGATTCGACCTTCGAGGGCTGATTAGACTCCCCAGAACCGGTTCTCTCCAGAAGCGCCCTCGTCCTCAGTCACCGATTGCACAGCTGTCCTCAGGAGGTAGTACCCGATGATTGCGAATACTGGCATCCCCCAAGTGTCCGAGACGCTCTGGTAGTCGAGGCTGAAGTCCGACCCCCCCATCTCTATGAGTACGACCACCAGTGCGGCCTTGGCGAAGGCGTACACTACACCCCCCAGACCCAGCAGTAGTACGCTGCGTCCGGTGAAGCTACCCTCCTTCCACCTCAGCACTCCCAGAGAGAGCGCGAACGAGAAGGCGGAGACAACAATCCAAGTGAGAGCCTCGTTGATGGCGATGGCCCAGACGGCTATGTCTCTGTTCACCGAGTCGACATTGAATTCACTGCCCAGCCAAGCTACGTATCCGTCAATTTCAATGTTCGTGGCTGAGAAAACCTGGTAGGCGGTGAGGATGGATAGTAGCACCGAGACAATTGAGAGCCCCCAGAGAAGAGATGACCATATCCCTCCGGTGGCACTCTCTCTCATATCAATCATCAGACGCTCTAACTGCTGTTCCCACCCGAGCCCCTTGGCGAACAGCCAGATGCCGATAAACAGGGGCATCGCGCCGATGAGAGCACCTCCACCTGGGATGATGAGGCCAAGCCCAATAATCATCAAGAAGATGGCGACAGGAACCAACAACTTGGCTCTCCAGCGTGGGTCATCGATGGCCTTAGCAATGTAGTAATAGGTACTCTCGATGCCCTTGGACTGTCTCACAATCACCTTCTCAACGTGATCGACGCGCACCCTTGAGGTGATTATGGGAAGAGAAGCCTCATCATCCGCTCCGTCGGTGATTAGGACGGCGGAATCTGGTTGGAACTCTTGGATGACCTCATCCAGTTGCATCGCGACAGCCCGATCGCTGCGCGGACCAACTCGGACATCACCTGTAAGTAGGGCGATTTCTATCTCGTCGTTGCCCTGAGCGTTCTCGACTAACCTATCGTGGTGATGCAGGGCACCAAGGATGGCGTTGGTGTCCGATTCCTCAGGATCGGCTATGCCCAAGCGCAGAGCAGCTGTCAGGGTGGCCTTGCGACCGATGACGGGACCTCTGATGCCAGCCTTCACTCCAAGGTCGTTGTCTCGGTCGACAGTCAGTACGAGAGTCCTCACCATGCTTACTCCTCCCGTATGAGCTGCGATGTAATGCTGGCCCATATCAAGAATTGGCTGACTCGCCCTCTTCCTCGACGACTTCAGGCTCTTCTGCGGCTTGCGATCTCTCGCGGTAGCGGCTGCGCTGCTTGGCTCTGATGTACTTCAGCGGATGACTCAACCACTCTTGGTCGCAGAGCCTGTCGTCACCAGGCTGCACCGGGCATCTCGCAGAGGTCTTCAAGGCGGAGCAACCGTGCGGCGTGTAGTCACGTTCGTAGATTTGGTTCACTTGGTATGAGGTGGTGTCCGCACTGTAGTCAGGTGCATTTGCAAAGAACGAGCATGTCTGTTCCTGCGACATCCCAATTGACTTCGAGAAGGCAGCTAGAAACACCCTCCCGGTATGGTTTACGTTTACTCCTTGGTTTAATTCAGAGACCGCCGACTCGAAGCACGGCGGCCAGTCATCTCTAACCGCAGCTGTCATCGGCATCTCTTCCTGTACGCGCTCTGAGAGTAGCCCGGTGATGCGCTCGACCGGATCGGCGAACAGAGCTGCGAACTCTTCACTCATCCTGTCCATTCTGTCTATGCAGGTCTGATTCAGATTCTCTCTAATTCTCTCTTTCAGTAGCCTAGCAGTACGCTGCCTACTACTCTCTCCAACAGCTGCGTCCATGCAGACCCATCCCTTGATGACTGGACGGTTGGCCAGATGCCAGTACGCGCCCGATATTCTCGGGCACAGTTCTATGAAGTCGGCCATAGGAATCCAGTAAACCACCTCGTCAGATCCCGAGCCCATCTCACTTCTGATTCCTGACAGATAGGAAGCAGCCAACAGCTCAAAATTCTCCGAGTCCATTCCGAATAATTGGTCGGCTCTAGTCGCCTCACCTTCTATCCATCGGGCCAGCAGCCTTTCGTTGAAGGAGGCGCAAACGACTAACATAGCGTGTAGGAACGAAAGCACTTCGGTCATCCTACCTATCTCCGTCGACATGTCGACAGTAGTTGCGATGTCAGCACCGTCCTTGTGCATCACACTGTCGAGCAGGCGTAGTCGCCCTCGGGTCCTAACGTCCTCCAACCAAGGCTCGTCTATCAGGTCCTCAACCGAGATTCCATTCTTCTCAAGCACGCTGCGCATGTGCTCCCTGCCTTGAGGTAGGAAGGGATAGCGAGCGAGCAGGACCTCGTCCTCCACTGATGGCAGTGCAAGCGGCATCGGCATTGGCAAGCAGAGGGCCGCGAGGGTTATTCAACACTCACCGTGTCCTTCTACTGGAGCGAGGCTAGATGGACCGACCGACCGACCTGCTTCCAGTCGTCAACGAACTGCTTGCCATCCAGACGGAGGTCCGCGAACACTTCGGATGGGAACTCAATCACGATTCCAACAGTGCTCTGTCCATGCTCGAAGCGGTCGAGGCATCGGAGATCAATGACTGGACCCGGCCCCGCAGGGCCGCCACAGTGGCAGGTCTGATTCGGAGGATGGTACTAAGGCCCACAGAAGTGGCAGTCCTCGGTGCCGCTGTAGAGGCCGAAGAGGTTCTGAGAGTGCTGGAGCGGCCAGTCCTGCTGGTCGCAGCCGACGGCTCCGCAGGCGTAATCTCAACACTACCTGACTCGACGGCGGAGCGAGCCTGGTCGCGTCTGGCATGCGTCGTCAGCGATGGTGACGGTGGCCAAGGAATCATCGAGGCGGTCAAGCGAGGTATACCGGTCTTCCTGCACGCCCACGGCGACAACGTCGCTGAGTGGAAGTCACTACTGGAGATAGCTACAGGGGCATCAACACCTTCACCTCTGGTGCTGACTCACCAGACCCCCACAACTATTCCCGGTATGCATAATCCCGGAGGGTTCAC
>Ga0315329_10001061_pt1 | contig 10885 bp, 18 predicted proteins | sample M150032315metaG_FD_203459 | JGI IMG/M metagenome (GOLD analysis project Ga0315329, IMG submission 203459) | Ammonia-oxidizing marine archaeal communities from Monterey Bay, California, United States - M1 500m 32315 | ecosystem: Environmental > Aquatic > Marine > Coastal | place: USA: California...
CGAGAACCTTTACGAACTGATGGTAAAGACATTTTTCGTTTTAATTCACGAACTTCTTTTAATAACTTCAAATTCATACTATGAGTATACAACATAATACGTATACAAGTCAAGCCTTTATTTTTATTTTAATTGTGTTAAAATAAATTGCTTTTTTTTGTTTTTTTTTAATATGTATTATTGGTATACTTACCCTTTGGGATGATGATCAACTTCCAGACGAAAAAATATTAAAAAAATGTATAATTAAACTCTTTAATGTCTCTCATAAACCACCATTTAACTATAGATCTACTCTCATCATCATAGTATAATCTGAAGTCTTCTAACCTCTTTGACCTATTATAATGTTTTAATTCCCTATGATGTTTCCATATCGATATATCTTTATCTAACTCTAACTTATTTGCTATATATTGGTAATCCTCTTGTAAGGTCTCGAATCTACCTATATGGTCTACTAACTTTATTCCATTATTATATATGAAATCAACTTGTGGTCTTCTCCACATAGGAATTTTTCTTGGTGGATGGTCTCCTAACCTCACAAATTCTTTTTGTTTTAACCATTTTACCCATTCAGGAAAAGACATTGATAGTGCAGCTTTTCTTGTTTTATGTTCATATGGAAATTGTCTTGGCATTCTATAAAAGGTATAATATGATACCATACGATCATATGGGTTTCTTATGAATGTAAACTTCCATAGATTATCCCAATCATATATCTCATCTCTTAATATGAAAGCGCTCATATGTTTCTTTTCCATATCTTTTTCAGTATATGGTTGTGGACTTTGAATTAATGTATTTAACGAATTACGTATAGAAGTTCCACCTGTCTTAGGAATATGCATAAAAAAGAATTTATGTTCGTTTGATAAGAGCATCTTCTATCAGTTCCTTTATTCTGTAATGTCCTAATTGATTAGGGTGGCTAGCAGTTCCTTCAAAATATTTACTATTAAAAACTTTACGATTTTTAATTTCTACAAATGGTGATACACTTACAGGTCCATCTATAATATTTTCAAGTGTAACATCTTTTTCCCAAGCTTGATATATATCATTTGCTTCTAACAAAGTAGTTAAGGATTTTTTAATATCTAAAAAGTTATCTGTATTAATTAAAGATTTAAATCTATCGTCTACGATAAACTCACCACCATAATTGTGCATAAATAAATATGTACATCCAATACTATCTAATACTGATTGTATAGAATATGTAAATAAACTTGAATGATATCTAAACCAATACTCATCTTTATCAATGACCCAATCGATATATCCGTCATCTTTTAACATATGTGGTTTAAATCCTTTACCATCTTGTTTCATCCATCGTATATCAGGTGGAATAACTACTAATACAATATCTTCATTATTAATCTTATGGATGTTATCAAATACTTGAGATACTATCATTGGATATGAGTTACCCTCAAATGAATAGTTCTTATATGGTTTACCGAATAGTGCAACAAAAGGTTTCTCACCTTTGTTTAGTTCAGCACCTGCACCCCAACTATCTCCGAAGCAATAAATCATAATGTCCCTTTCTATTCTTTACAGTCATATCGGTTGTTCCATCACTATAAACTACACCATGTCTCCAACAATAACCAAACATAACTCTTTGTCTACCTATATAAACAGGACATATTATATTTAATTCTTTATATGCTATTAATCTATGTCTACCATCTATAATATTCATATCCACATCTAAATCTAATGGTAAATGAATGTGTGGAATTATTAATTTAAAGTAATCTATAAGTGAACGATTAGTTGCTTGTTCGAATTTTTCCCATACACATTGACATACAGCACCTCTTTTTTCTTTTACTTTATGTTGTAGGTGTGGTGCTTCATCTAACCATTCTTGTGGTGGTGGCCAGTCGTTTACAGAAATAAACATTGGATTAACCCAACTATGTGGTTCTTCTCTATAAAACTTTTTGAAAAAATCTATTTCATTAGTTGTAATCTGGGTAATTTTCGAATTCATCTAATACCTTGAATGTTAATAACCATTTCATATCACTATCGTCATCCCACTCTTCATAATCTGATAGTATACAATTGTCGGTTGACATTTTATCTATAACTTTTTGTACTTGTGATTCTTCATGGCATATAATATTAATATACTCATTATTAGTTCTTACAAAAATAAAATTATCTGGTCGATTATAAACTGTATTTTCTTTCATTACATCTCTTCACCATAAAGACTATATTTCTTTATTGGTTCGGGTTTAACTACACCATCGTCTGTAGATATCTCGCCTACTTGTGCATCGATATCAAATCGTGTAGAACCATTTGCCATATAGATAGCGTTAAGACAATCTGTAAGTGATGGGTGAACTGCTTCATCATTCTCTATAGACCACCTATCCCCAGGTGGAACTCTTCTAGCAATAATTTGTTTCATTAGTCATTTCCTTTCAATACCTGTTTCTTAGGTTCTTCTTTAGTTTCATTCTTCTTTAGAAACCTTTCAATCCTAATTAATACTTCGAAAATTTGACGAAGTGTTTTTTCGTTTCCATTTTTGTTCATATACATCTCCTAATTTAGTGGAGCTGGCGGGATTCGAACCCACGTCCAGTCTGTCTTCTTCAAAGAGTCATTCACAACTTATTTGATTTCTAATAGGATAAAATCAACAAAACACCATCGAGTTCGTAACCTCGACTCCGACAACATACCTCTGTGTTGCTCAGGGATAGTTTCCACTAAGGTAGGTTTCTATCTCACCCAACCATGATCCGTCTAACTTATTTTATGCTCGGGTGTTAGACAACCCAAGAACTTATGCGTAAGCGTAAGTTGGTTCGTAATTTGAAACAGTTTCAACGAAATCGTTAACCATTTCAGCATTGGCAAATTGCCAATCAATTACTAACCCTTGTAGCGATTTATCGCTATTTAGGATTGTGAGTCTTTTGTTACGAGACATACTCAATCTCTGTTGCACTCTGTTGTTGAATAACATCTGTCGATACCATTCAGCCCCATATTATTAAATATCTCACCAATACGTTTCAGACCACAATTTTGTAGTTTCTGGAAACTGGTTAAACATAATTTCTTTCAATACTTTTGCATACTCTTGTATTTCCCATTGAGCAGTTGGTTCATCTCTAAGTTCTATAAAGTTCATTATAGATTGAAACGATGCTGTCCAATATACTAAGGTGTATTGTGATAATGGTAATACGATACGAGCTTGTTCTTTAGCCATACCTGCATCAACCATTCTTTCATAAGTCATCTCAACGTGTCTCATATACTCATTATATATTTGAGTCATTCTTTTTTGTTGTAAATCATCCAACTCACCCTCAGATGCTTGTTTGTTATCATCAGACTGTTTTCTCCATACTTCAGGATAATAATATTCTTTAACAGGAATATACCTACCACTAATCTCATTCCAAGCATGGTCTTTAGTAACTGATGAAGATGTTGTTTCAATACCTACCACGTGTTTATACCATTGTCTCATTACAAACTCAGGTGCTTTCAATATCATCATAACGTGTTGGTGTCTAAATGGACTGAAGTGTTTATGTTTGATTAAGAACTTAGACAACTTTCTATCTTTCTCTTCAAACGTATCACTCTTAGTTCCAAACGAAACCCTTGCAGCATTAACTGGTGTTAAGTCATCACCTAATTTATCTACAACTTCTATATAACCTTTATCTAATACAGTTATGTTCATTTAAATTTCCTTATTATTTCATGCCAGGGATTAAACCAATCTAACACATCCGCTTGACTTTTATATACCTTTAATAATTTACCTTTTCTTTCTATCATCTTATCATCTAATCTTTTACCTCTACCAAATACCCACAACTTCTCAGGTCTTAAATGTGCAAGTATGTCATGACAAGCTCTATGTCTTGGATGTCCATATTCTCCATTGGTATTATGTGTTACTATTTTTTTATAATCTCTTTCTCTTAATACTCTAAGTAACTCATAGATAAGTTTCTCTCTATAATAATCTTCTCTACCCTTATATCCAGTCCAATGTTCATATTCATGGATACCAATAAACCTCATACTATCTAAGAACTCTCTACGTCTAATATCATTTTGGTATTCGTCTATTGCTACAACCTTATACTCGTCGGGGTGAGATAACAACTCAGCCCCACCGAACAATGCCTCATCATCAGGATGAGATACAATCATTATTTTATTAATCATTTATTTACCATAGTTTATTTTCCTCAATATAATTTGTCAAAACCTCAAACCACAATTTATTTGATTTCGAATTTGGGTGCCCCCAATCTCCTTCATAATCTTTTGGTGCACCAAAGAACATTCGTTTATCTTCCGCTGCAAACAATCCCTTACCTCTTGGTGAGCAAAATTCAGCCCAACATTGTTTACTATAAAAATTTTTATGAGTTAGTATCTCTTGATATAATGGATTATCTATTACATACCTAAGTAGTTTTATATAATCATCATACTCCCAGTTAGCATCTTCTCCTACATAGTCTTCCCTACTTGGTATATTTGGGCGTGTCCAACCTATACAATCAAATATTAAATATTTACAATTTAAAGAATCTAAAACTCCCATTAAAAGTATAACATTACGAAAAGTTCTATCGTAATCTCGTAGAGTATTCCAATGATATTTTCCCATAAGTCTTTCAGTTCTACCCGATAAAAAATTATGATTATCTTTACCACCTATAATTGGATCATCTGGTCTATCTTCATCATAACTTCCACCAGCATAACAACCCTGCTGTTCATCCCAAAGGTCATATCTTTCTGGACCACTTAATCCTAATAGAAAAATAGTTTCATCTAATTTATCTTTATTTTGTATTACCCAATCTACTATCTTTCTCACACTTCTGTCATTATTTCCCCCATCTTTAGCCATATTTATATCTTTTGCATTATATTTTTTTGCAAATAAGGCACTCAATCTTTTGTCATATCTATTATTACATCCAGAACCATACATCCAACTACAACCACAAGAAACAATATTTTTAATCATTTATTAACCTATATATGTTATTTGCTACAACTGTATGACCATGTTCTGAGTAATGCCCGTCTCCTGATATTCTAACTTCTTTAAATGGAACTTCTCCAGCTAAACGTGAATTGTTAAGAGAACCACCTAATATATTATAATTAGTTTCTATATATTCTATTCTTTCATTTATTTTACAATCTTTACCATTAGTAGATATATAATATCTTATATTATTTTCTTTTAGAAAACTACCAACTTGCATAATACTATTAATTATATTATAAGAATCATACATATCATTACCAAATAAATCTACGATAGTTTTACTATCAGAATTATTTATCATATAATTATTCCAACTGTCTTCATTCCAATATTCAAATCGTAATCCATTCGGCATCTGTAAGAATACAATATAATCTGATAAGTCTTCGTCTAATCTCTCTATGAAAAAATCTATTGTAGTTCTAACTACATATTGACAACTTTCACCTGGTCGAGATAAATCAAATAGTTCTGCATCTAATAACTTTGCTAACTTATATGGATAAGCATCTACAACTCTTGTGTCAGGGTTTAAACCACTTCCCCAAGTCATAGAACAACCATTTGTAACAAGTTTACTCACAATATAATACTTCTACATTATCGTGATTCTGTAATATAGACGCTGGAACATCTTCTGTTACTTCACCATTCATAGCCACATTCAATATATTTAATTTACTTTGACCTCTGGCCATCAATATTATTTTCTTTGCTTCCATAATAGTTCCTAATCCCATAGTTATTGCCTGAGTAGGTACTTCATCTATCGAATCAAAGAACCTTGAGTTATCTTTAATGGTTTGTTCTGATAATTCTACTACTCTCGTTCTTGATTGGAATGATGATCCTGGTTCATTGAATGCTATATGACCATTAGTTCCTATTCCTAATATACATAGATCAATTCCCATACTTCCAGCTATCTTATCTTCAAATGCTGAAAAGGGTCGGAACGGAAAATGGTAATGGTTAGGGTATATATTAGTTCTATCAAATAAATTCTTTCTCATATAACTTTGATAACTTTCTGGATGGTTTATGTTCATAAGATAAACATCAAGATTGAATGTTATAGTATTACTCCAGTCTAATTTTCTATTTACAAGTTCTTCATACATACCAAGTGGTGTTGAACCAGTTGGAAGACCTAACTTAGAAGGTGAATGTTCTTTTATCTGAGTTTCAACCATATCGGCTACAGTTGAACTTAGTTCGTTATAACTCTTGGATACTATCAACCTACTGTTCCTTCCAAACTTACTGCCAATAATTGATTTGCTTCTACTGCAAACTCCATTGGTAATTTATTAAATACATCATTACAGAATCCACCGACAATCATACTAACGGCATCCTCTGTACTTATAGCTCTTTGTTGACAATAAAACAATTGGTCTTCACTTACATTAGATGTAGACGCTTCGTGTTCTTGTTGGAATGTAGGGTTCTTTACCTCTATATATGGGAATGTATGTGCACCACACTCATTACCAATAAGTAATGAATCACATTGTGTAAAGTTCCTACCATTTGTAGCACCCTTTAATACTTTAACTCCACCTCTATATGTCTGTTGTCCTTTACCTGCTGAAATACCTTTACTAACTATTGTAGACTTAGTATTCTTCCCGATATGTATCATCTTTGTTCCTGTATCAGCTTGTTGTCTACCTTTAGTAACTGCTACAGAATAAAATTCACCTATACTATTATCACCCTTTAAGATACAACTTGGATACTTCCAAGTAATAGATGAGCCTGTTTCTACTTGTGTCCAACTAATCTTTGCACTATCGTGGCATATACCACGTTTAGTTACGAAGTTCAATACACCACCCTCACCTGTTTCTTCATCACCAGGCCACCAATTCTGTACGGTAGAGTATTTGACTTCAGCATGATCTAATGCTATTATCTCAACTATAGCAGAATGTAGTTGGTTATTCTTTCTCATTGGTGCAGAACATCCCTCAAGATAACTTACATAACTACCCTTGTCTGCTATAATCAATGTTCTCTCAAACTGACCTGTATTGGCTTCGTTCAATCTAAAGTATGTAGATAACTCTAACGGACATCTTGTGTCAGGTGGTATGTAAACAAAACTACCATCACTAAAGGCTGCCGTATTCAATGCAGCATAGTAATTGTCATTCGCAGGAACTACCGAACCTAAATACTTCTTAATTAAATCAGGATACTTCTCTATTGCTTCAGATATAGGACAGAATACAACACCAACTTTATCCAATGCTTTATTAACTGCAGTTCCAATAGATACTGAATCAAATACTACATCTACTGCTATACCCTCAAGTTTCTTTACTTCGTCTAAAGGTATTCCTATTTTCTTATATGTATCTAAAATTTCTTTTGGTATGTCTTCAAGTGTCTTTACTTCTTCAGTTCCTTTTGGTGCTGAATAGTATACTATATCTTGGAAGTCGATTGGTGGTATATCTAACTTAGCCCATTCGGGATGTTTCTGTCGTTTCCAACTTCTATATCCTTTAAGTCTGAAATCAGTTACCCACTTAGGTTCTTTCTTGATAGATGATATAAGACGAACTGTATCTGCATTTATCCCTTTAGGTATTTGGTCGGATTCTATATCGGTAGTGAATCCGTATTTATATCCAGTTTTTAATTCACTTGTTTTTGAAACTGATTGTTTCATTCTTTCATCATCCTTATTGCTTCGGCAAACCCACGTAATCTTTGACTTGATATTGTTCCCTGTAATCCTAACCCATCTATTAAGTCTTGTCCTTCATATGTATCAATTGTAGATTTAGGTTCGCCATTAAATACTTCCTCTAATAAATATAGTAATCCACTTACAATGAGAGAATCCGATACTGTATTGATTTGTATTGGGTCTTTGTTTAATAATTTAATCCACGCATTAGATGTACAACCATGTATAAAATTTTCTTCTACCCTATCTTCTTCAGGATAGTTCCTTTGAGATTCTTTACCTAAGTCTACAATATATTCTAATCCCATTGTTGTTTCTTTTGGGAAAGAATGTAGCATATTTTTTATTAATTTTATTTTATTTTGAATCATTTATAATATCTAATAAACCTAATAATACATTATGATATTCAGGGTATAGATTCATAGTTTCTAAAAGGTTAGCAGTATATTCTGCTGGTATTGAATCTATGTTATATTCTTCCATAATATTAAACTGTTCTATGAATGTATTAATTGCTATCTGTAAATCTTCTGGTAAGAATATTGCTGCTCTTTTATTCTGTATCATTATAGTTTCCATCAAGACAAGCCATACATGGATTATCTATGTGATGATCTCCCTTACGAGTTACTGCTTCAACTAAGTCATCTATCTCTTGGTAAAGTAATATGTCTACTCCTAATATATCTTTAATTACATTCTCTTCTACATTACTAGCAACCAATTCTTTTTTAGTTGGCATATCCACACCATAATAACAAGGGTGTGTTACTGGTGGACAAGCACTTACAAAGTAAACTTCCTTTGCACCAAAGTGTCGCAACATCCTTACTATCTCTCTACTTGTATTCCCACGAACAATACTATCGTCTACTATCAATACTTTCTTATCTCGTATCTCTGTTTCTTGTGGAACAAGCTTATGTTTTACAGAACGCTTTCGTTCCTTTTGTCCTGACATAATAAAAGTTCTACCTACAAATGGGTTCTTATATAATCCTTCTGAATACCTAACACCTATTTCATGAGCAAATGCTAATGCTGATGTGTTAGCAGTGCTTGGTGCAGGGATAACTATATCGGGTGTTATATGTGGATACTTCGTCATCCACGCATATGCTAGGTTCTGACCCATTCTTAATCGAGAACGATACACACCTACATCATTCATTACTGCATCTGGTCTCGCAAAGTATACATACTCAAATATACAAGGATTAAATTCTTTCTTAACTAATCGTTTACTAAATTTCTTACCATAGTTGTCTATATAGATAAGTTCCCCTGGAAGAACATTACCTTTTGGTTTATATCCCATAGAATAGAACATAGTATTCTCAGAAGCAAAGATATAATCCTTACCACCATTACCATTACTTCTTTCTCCTTTAACCAATGGTCTAATACCTCGTGGGTCTCTAAAGGCAATTAATCCTTTTCCAATAATAATACCTGTAACAGAATAAGCACCTCTTACTTTACTAAATACAGTAGTTAGTGCACCACATAGTAAATCAAAGAACTCTTCACTTGTTTTGGGATTACCATTCTTTCTTAATTCTTCTGCAAATATATGTAATAAAACTTCGGTATCACTTGTTGTGTTAAGATATCGTTGACCTTCTTCTGTAACTTCATTCGCAAGTTCATCATAGTTAGTTATCTGTCCATTATGTGCTATTGATATTCCGTAAGGAACAGAAGTCCATACAGGTTGTATCTCACCATGACCAAACTCTCCGTGTGTTGGATACCTATTATGAGAGATACCTATATTACCTTTAAGTAAAGATATATTATCTTCTGTAAATACATCTCTGGCTAATCCTAATCCTTTATGTTTGTGCATTCTCTCATCATATGTCATTATTCCAGCAGCATCTGTACCTCTATGTTGCAGATGAACTACACTTTCATACAATTCACTTGCTACTGGTTTATGACTATATATACCTGATATACCACACATATTAATCCTGTGCTACATATGTTTTTATATTTTCTGTCTCCACAACCTTCCCAAGTTTAATCTCATACCTATCAGTAACATACATACCTAAATGTTCTACCAACATACAACGAGCAGTCTTACTATACCCATGTCTAAAATGCACATAGTCAAATAACTTATCATCCAATCGTTTACTCCAGTAATCTGTCTTATCTCTATATTCAATAACCTTCTTACCACTTAGTATTCTATCGAATGGTTCTTTCTTCAGTATAAGATATAATACTCGTTTCATGATAACCACCTATCAGTAGTTTTTAAATAATTTAATATTGTTTGATTTCTATCTAATGTTTCTGATATGAAATTTAACTCTTTTCTTGTGAGTATTTCCTTATTAACCATATTGGCTACTTTTGTATTATTATATTGTTCTAATTTTTCTGGATGATTTCCTATATAAAGACTCATCCAATCATCAAACCATTCAATTACAGGTGGGAAATTTGGATCCATAAGACAAACCTTTGTCCAAAATGATATAGTTTTTAAACAAGATAAATCTGTAAAATATACATTATCCTTTTGCATTAATGCTGGCATCCAATGTAACCAAACTGGTGTTATACGAGAATGGCTAATGTCGGAAAGCAAATGACTCCAGCGATCGGTTGTCCCAAATAATAAATCATTAAGAAAAGTTTGTACATCTATACTACTACTTTTTCTCCATCCTTGTTTTTCAAATATTTTTATATATTCATTCAACTCTTGAACAATTCCACTACTCCATCTTTCTCTTTCATTTCTTGTAATAACAATAAGTGGTTTCTGATCAGAAATATTATAGGCACCTTGTCTAAACAAACGACTATATTTAGAAACTTTCTTTTCTACTGTATCAGTATCATTACCTTCTCCTATAAAAAACTTTACTAAGTTAGTAGTAGCGTGTTTAGAAATTAAAGTAATACCGATATCTTTGGTACTCAATTGTTCTAATCCTTCAAAATGTTGATTTACATATCTCTTACCAACATTATTTAATTCTTTATTCATCGTGGTGCCCATTCAATAAAAGAAATTCGGCTAATATATGAGATTCGCTTATGATACAAGAATCACGCCAGGATTATAGATGAGTGGTTCGCTC
>Ga0315329_10001064_pt1 | contig 10857 bp, 9 predicted proteins | sample M150032315metaG_FD_203459 | JGI IMG/M metagenome (GOLD analysis project Ga0315329, IMG submission 203459) | Ammonia-oxidizing marine archaeal communities from Monterey Bay, California, United States - M1 500m 32315 | ecosystem: Environmental > Aquatic > Marine > Coastal | place: USA: California...
ATAATGAAACTGCGGTTATCGGTAATTATTTTGAAAAAATATTAAATGCAAAAGAATATTCAGTTACTCACGTTACCATCCAACCTTTAAAATCTCATGGTGAGAGTTTACCAAAATCTGTTTCTAACTTAATGAATTCATCTGATTTGATAATTGGATTGACAAAAAATTCTATGGCACATTCTAAAGAGAGAATAGAATCTGAAAAATTTGGAAGTCGTTATCTAAGTTTACCAGATTATTCAGAGTTTGTTTTAAAACACCCATCTTTACGCGTGAATTTCAAAAAATTAGCAAAAAATGCTTTCCGCTTATCTGAAAAATTATCTAAAGCAAAGACCATCAAAATTAAAACTGAATCAGGAACTGACATGGAATTAGTAGTATCAGGCAGAAAAGGAAACTCTGCACCAGGTTATGTTAATTCAGATATAAAATTGGGATCTCCCCCAGATATTGAGTGTAATATAGCTCCAATTGAAGATAAATCAAATGGGATAATTGTTGTAGATGGATCCATTCCACATCCAAAAATTGGATTACTGAAATCAAAAATTATTTTGAAAATACGTGATGGAAAAATAAATGATATATCTGGTGAAGAATCAGTTGTACAAAAAATTTCGAATATTCTCGGACTAAAATCCAATTCTGTCTTTTTGGGGGAATTTGGAATTGGTTTAAACAATAAGGCAGAATTAACTGGAAAAATGCTTTTAGACGAAGGATGTTTAGGAACAATTCATTTTGGTTTTGGTTCTAACATTGCTCTTGGAGGTACAATTGAAACAAATTATCATTTAGATTTTGTACTAAATTCAACAAATTGTATATTTGATGAAGAGAAAATTGAATTTCAAAAATTTTGATATAATTCTTAACAAGAATTTAATTAGACTAATAGTTGCTGAAGATCATGGATTCAAAATTAAAAAAAAAATACAATAAAACATTTCTGAATCAAAAAAATATTGCATATCCTGCTGAATATGTTATCAGAATTTTTAAAGGCGATTATCCAAAATTAAAATTATCAAAGAAAAAATTTTTGAATAAAAAAATTTGTGATGTAAGTTGTGGAGATGGAAGAAATCTTGTATTTTTAAATCAATGTGGATTTGATACTTATGGAACTGAAATCTCTCAAGAAATAGTCAACAAAACTAAGAAAAATCTCTCAAAATTTAAAATTAAATCAACATTAAAAATTGGAACAAACTCTGAAATAAATTTCGATAATGATTTCTTTGATTATCTATTATCTTGGAATTCTGTATATTATATGGGCGAGAATTTAGATTTTGATTTACATATTGATGAATATGCAAGAGTCTTGAAAAAAAATGGGCACTTAATCATGGCTATACCCAAATTGGCGTTTCATTATTTTAAAGGCTCTAAAAAAATAAAACCTGGGTATTGCATAATAAAAAATGATCCATTAAAGATTAGAAACGGTCAGATATTGCGATATTTTAAAAATGAAAAAGAAATCAAAGATGCCTTCTCAAAAAAATTTAAAAATTTTATTTTTGGTTCTATTGAAGATGATTGTTTTGGATATAATTATCACTGGTATCTAGTGGTATGTCAAAAAAAGTAGTAATTATTTTAATATTGATGCTGAAAATTCACATGTGAAAAGGAAATTAAGATGCATTTTTGGGATAAGATAACAGATTTTGCAAAGGAAAACCAAAATTTAGCTAAAATTGGAGTAGGTGATATTTTAGGAACCGGTATAGCTTCATTTTTTTGGTTCTATATTGCAGCATCAATGGGACCTGAAAATTATGGAGAAATTCAATATTTTCTTGGGATCGCAGGAATAGCACAAATATTTTCTCTATTTGGAACTTCTCAAGTTTTAACAGTTTATACTGCAAAAAATGTAAAAATACAATCAACGTTAATTTTCATCTCGTTAATTCTTGGCGCAATTAGTGTTTTAATCACTATGATAATTTTTTCTAAATTTGACATTGGATTTTTAATTATCGCATTCATGTTACCTGAAATTGCAAATGGAATTATTTTAGGCAAAAAATGTTTTTCCAAATATTCCAAATTACTTTTATTACAAAAACTATTATTATTTTCTCTAGGTATTTCTTTTTATCACTTTTTTGGGTTTGAATCAATTCTATTTGCTTTAGCATTAAGCTATTTACCATATTCAAAAATTATTTATTCTGAAATACAAAGCACAAAAATTAATTTTGGGCTACTTCAAGAAAAAAAAGGATTCGTTTTTAATAATTATATAATAATGATATCATCTGCTGTAAATGGACAACTTGACAAATTAATTATCGCTCCACTCTTAGGATTTAGTTTATTAGGCGAATATGCTCTAATATTGCAAATTATTGCAGGTTTAACAATAATCAGTACTATAGTCTACAAGTATGTTTTACCACAGGATTCCAGCGGGCAGATTACAACTAAACTTAAAAGAATTTCAATTCTAGTGTCTATTGTAATTGCATTTCTCGGAATGACAGTTTTGCCACTTGTCATTCCATATCTTTTTCCAAAATTTGAACATGTAGTAGATGGAATAAGATTTGCAAGTTTTGTTGTTATACCAATTACCATTTCTATGTTATACATCTCAAAATTGTTGGCCTCTGAAAAAAGCCGATTTGTTTTGATTAGTAACATGATTTCCACTGGAATATTTTTTATAGGTTTTATCACACTAGGTCCTTTATTTGGAATAGTAGGTTTAGTCTCTGTACTTCTTATTTCATCATCAGTTCAGGCATTAGTTGTTGTTATTGCAACTAAATATATTGAAAAAACACCAGCGTAAAATCAAATTTATTTTTTACAAACTGCAATAAAAAATAGTGGATTATCACTCTCTTTAAATTCGGATGGTTTGTAGTCAATGTCGCTAGCTCCATCTGAAAACTTTTCTGCCGACTTATCAATTCTAGAAATAGAATCTTGAAGATATTTTTTATAAAAAATTGATTTTTTATCAAATCTCAACAACATTTTTCCTAAAGATGAACGAAGATCGTCTTTAATTATAGAGATCTCCTTCGTATTTTTACCTATTAAATCACTAGTCGTGATATTTCTTTGAGAAAAAATTGAAACTTTTTCAAAATGATTTTCCAGTAAATTCTGAAAATCATTTTTTGTAAAGCCGTTAATTTTTCTTGAATCAGTCTTATCGTTTTTGTAAAGTTTATTTTTTGAATTATATGTTGAAATAATTAAAATTCCATTTTTTGATAATGAGTTTACATAGCGCTCTATTGTTTTTTGAGCTTCTTTTTCATATTGTATGATTTGATTACTGAGTATTACATCAAATTTTTCATCATCATTTTTTTCAATTTTCATAAAACATATGGTTTTATCATCATTAAATTTTCGAATAAAACATGATGTATTATTATCTAAAAAATCATCGTTCCAAACTTCCTTTGCACCATTTTCTAATAGTAAATGTGCTCCATGGTATACCATGAATTTTCCCATTGTAACATCCAATATTTTTCCTTTAGCGAATGTTTTCGCAAAATCGTATCTCGCAATCTGCTCTTTAAAAATATCATTTTTATAAATTTTCAAACTTTCTGAATGTTCTTTGTTAATTTTCCCATGATCTCGTCCCCATTCATCATTTAATCTGTAAACATCGTCTAATTCTATTGTCGATGATTCAATTAACAACAGATCATCTATTGCTTCTACTCTGTGAATGGTACCTGGTTTTATGTGGAAAACATTACCTGATGTAATCTCTTTTTTTTCTAGAGTTTTAATAGTTTGATCAAGCTCTTCTTTGGAATATTTTTTTTCGTTAAATTTTTTTATATCTATGGGATTTTTTGAATAATACAGAATACCTTTACCCTTTAAAATATAATTTGTCTCCTCTTTATGTGCATGAAATTGAATACTACTCTTATATCCTGAACGAAATAGAATCTCTTTTAATGCATATTTAAAATCTGGATATCCATCTGCAATCCATTTTTCATAACCCCAAGGTTTTTTTACAGTTTTGATTTGATCGATTTTTTTAATTTCTATAGACATTTACATTTCCTCATAATAATCATCCGCAGCTTTTTTCATTACATTGATTGGTGGTGTCATCCCAGTGTATAACCTAAATTGTTCTGCCGCTTGATAAAGACTCATTATTTTTCCATCAGAAACTTTGCTATTATTTTTTATTGCAATTTCGATAAGTTTTGTATTTTTTAAAGTAACAATCACATCCATCACTTTTTTAAATTTTTTAATAACATTTTCAGTAAGCGGTGTAGGATCTGTAGTATTCATTCCAATTGGTGTTGAATTTATTAGTAAATCTGCATCGAAGTCATTTCTTTCTTCCCACGGAATAACGTTTATTCCAAATTCATCTTTTAAAGCAAGTGCAGTTTTAGAATTTCTGCTACATACAAATATTTTTTTTATTGAAAGTTTTTGCAAGGCATTCAAAATTGATCTTGTGGCTCCTCCTGAACCTAAAATTAAAATTATATCGTCCGAATCCACATCACATTTTTTCAGTGCTTCAAAAGCTCCAACCACATCAGTATTATACCCTTTCAATATTCCATGATTATTTACAATTGTATTAACAGATTTAATTTTTTTTGAAATTGGATCAAGTTCATCAAGTAATGGAATTACTGTTTCTTTAAATGGCATGGAAACTCCGCATCCTCGAATTCCTAATACTCTCATTGAGGTTATTACAGATTTCAAATCGTCAATTTTAAAAGGCATATAAAAATAATTTAACTCAAGTTTTTTGTATCCTGCATTGTGAACAACATAACCAAAACTACTTGGATTTTTTGAAATAGATATGCATAAAGTTGGAATTTCATTCATAAACATCATAAGCTTTTAGAGCATCAAAAATAATCTGTCTACCAATAGTCATTAATGCAAAATTAAAAGGTTCGTGGTGTAATGCCGCCATATTTAGATAGATTAATCCAGTTAACAGTTTTACCTTTTTTAACTCAAATCCTTTTTTTTTAATAAAATCTTCTAACTGCTTTTGATACTCAAAATCATTTTCCCAATTCTTAAAATTCACATTTACATATTCATTCGTTTGCTCAAAATCGTACAAATCCTTCATAATATAATCATAATTCATCTTAATTCCTCCATACAATTTTGCAAGATCGTAATATAGGTCTCCAAAATTAGTATGACCTGCAAAATCTTGTCTCCAATCAATTAATAGAAATTGTTTTTTTTGTGAATTATATAATATGTTTTGAAATTGTAAATCTCCATGAATTAGATATGGAATTCCATTAGAAATAAGATCCCATGGAATTTTTTCTAGTAATTCATGCACAAGTGGTACTTGCTTATCATTGATAAATTTTGGTTCATGATATTCTGGATTATTTTTTTTAAATAATGAAACGCGTTTCAATGTTTTTTTACTATAAAACTCATGACAAGCTTCTTTCATTAATTCTAATCCTATATCTTGTTTTTTCCAGACCTTTTCATCTAACCAATTTAGAAGTTTTTTACATAATTCTGGAGTAATACATGAATACAAAATTTCTCCTCTCCAAAATGGGTACCAATAAAAATTATCTCCGGCTTTTTCGACTTTTGGAAAAATTTCATCATTGATTTTAGATTTTTTAACTCTATTCTCTGTTATTGTAGCATCCGCATAAAATTTTATCACTCTATCATTAATGAAATAAATAAATTCATTAGTTTTTAGCAAGCTCGCAGAACCAAACTGTTTTTGAATATTTTGATATTTTTCCCAATCTCCTACATCCTTCCAATCATTTTGTTTTCCATTGAGACTATGGTTTTCCATCAATCCCTTGAATCCATTAGATAATTGATGTTCATTGTTGATAATTTTTCCTTCTTTTAATGAATTCCAGAATACCTCAAAATTTTTTATGAACATAACACCAGTAAATGCATAATGTGAATCATCACATTTTTGTTTGTCACGAATTTCTACAACTTTTTCATTTTCAGTTAATACGTTACAATAACTAGACGATTCTTCAGAATTAATTTTTGAAATTCCTATCCAATTATTATCAAAATTTGTCATATCATCAAAAAATAATCCATCACATGCAAAAAACATGAAAGGTTCTTGAAGATTCTTCATGCATGAAAGTAATGATAAACCGGGACCTGATCCTTCTCCATCATAATTTTCAACTCTTACAAACTCGAATTTATTTTCAGGATGTGCACTTTTTAGATAATTAACTACTTGGTCTCCCTTATGCCCTAATGCAATCACAAATGTATCATTAATTGAAAATTTTTCAATAATATGACTTATGACTGCTTTATGATCTATTGGTAATAATGCTTTGTTGATCTGTTTACTAGATATACCCATTCGTGTTCCCCTACCTGCGGTTAAAATGCAGATTTTCATTTTTCAAAAAGTAGGAAAATTTATTGACTAGTAAAGCTTGCTTTACATTACTATCATTAAAATTAGATTCGGAAGGTAATTTATTGAAAAAACACACAAAAAAAATCACACCCAAAACATTCATCCTTGATGTAGATGGTGTTCTCAATACTGGTCAGTTTTTATACAGCAAAACTGGAAAAGTTATGAAAATTTTTGGACCTGATGATAATGATGCATTATCTTTATTGAAACCTTATTTGAAAATACTTTTTGTTTCAGGAGATCGAAAAGGATTTCCTATTACTAAAAAAAGAATTGTAGATGACATGAAATTTGATTTACATTTGGTTAGTACAATCAAACGGATTGACTGGATTAAAAAACATTTTTCACCTGAGACTGTCATATACATGGGAGATGGAATTTTTGATAAGTATGTGTTTGAGAGTGTCGGATACTCAATAGCTACTGCTAATTCAGATTTTTCTGCAAAAAAAGCAGCTAATTTTGTAACTAAACGTGGAGGAGGAGAACGTGCAGTTTCTGAAGCTTGTTTACATATCTTGGAAAAATTTTTCGAACCATTTAATCCTAAAAAATTTTCAGAATCTGGAATAAAAGTTTCCGGAGAATGGAATGGATGATATTAAAAAATTTTCTCAAAATTTCAAAATTACCAATTATTGGTATTGGACCTATGAGTAAAAACTGTGTTGACGCGTCAATTGAATTATCAAATGAGCATAATTTATCGTTAATGCTGATAGCTAGTAGAAGACAAATAGAATCAAATGAATTGGGACGTGGATATGTAAATAATTGGTCTACAGAAGAATTTAGTACTTATGTTTTAAAAAAAGATAAAAAGAAAAAAATTATTTTATGCAGAGATCATGGAGGTCCATGGCAAAATGATCGTGATAAAAAACAAAAATTAAGTTTAAAGAGTGCAATGAACTCTGCAAAAAAATCATTTAAAGCTGATATTGATAATAATTTTAAAATTATTCATATAGATCCTAGTGAGGATCCAAGAAAAAAAATCTTAAATGATGAAAAAATTAATAGAATTTGTGAACTCTATGAATTTTGCATAACATATGCCAGAAAATGTAAAAAAGAAATTTTCATTGAAGTTAATTTTGGCAAAGAGGATGGAGGAATTGATTCTCCATCTTTACTCACAAAAAATTTTAAAAAAATAAAAATTTTTTGTGAACAAAATAATTTTCCTTTTCCAACATTTATGGTAATTAGAAATGGGAATCATGTGATGGAAAGACAAAATATAGGTAAATTCGAACAAATTTTTACAAAAAATCAATTGGTGAAACAATCAAAAATTTTAGATTGTATTTCACTATGTACAAAATTTAATACAATGTCAAAAATTCATAATACTGATTATTTAACAGACAATTCAATAAAATTACATAAAAAAATTGGCGTTCACGGAATGAACATTGCTCCTGAATTTGGTGTCACTGAAACAATTGCTTTTTTGAGGCTTCTTGATGAAAACAAATTAGATCAATACAAAAAGCGATTCATATCTTTGGCTTACGAATCAAAAAAATGGAAAAAGTGGATGATAAAAAATTCAAATGCCAAAAAACTTGATAAAGCAATAATCGCTGGCCATTACATTTTTTCGACTCCTGAATTTAAGAAAATTAAAAAAAATTCTGAAAGGATCATTGGAAAAAATGTGGATAAAATTCTTAAATATGAAATCAAAAAATCAATATGGAGATATTTTGAATTACTTGATTTATCTTAATTCTTAAAATTTATTAAATCAGATATGGTTTTTAATCTATGATCAAGGAAGGAATCTTAATTCAAGGATTAGTATCTAAATGGACTGGAGATATAATTCATGAATACCAGAAAAATTTTCCTGATGCAAAGATTGTATTTTCAACCTGGTTAGACCAAAATGTGAAAGATCTGTCGTGCGAAATAGTTCAAACTGAATTACCTAGCACTACAACACCTCATCCTTCCACCATTAATCATCAAATAATTGGTGCTAGAGAAGGTTTGAAAAAATTAAATTGTGATGTAACATTGAAATCTAAATCTGATTTGTTTATACATAACGACAAAATTTTTGAACTTTTTCATGAATCTTGTGCACCTGATAAAATTATGATTCCAACCGAAGGATTTGATCTATCAAATGAACCATACTATGTATCCGATATTTGTCAGGTTGGCAAAACTCTAATTCTAAAAGATTTTTGGAATCAAATGCCATTATACGATGGTAGTTATCCAACTTCTAATGAACAATATCTTGCCAGAAATTATATTTTGAATATTAAAAAGGATACTAGTGATTGGTCTATCACTCAAAAAAAATATTTCTGCCAAAAAGGCTTTGATGAAGACTTTCAGGCAGAATTTGAAAAATTTATTTTTGAAGATTCATATCAAAAATCCAGAAAGAATTTACGGGATTCAAACAAAGAATTAACATATGAACAATATATTGAATTGATTGATTAATAACGCTTGATCTGATTAATTCGATCCAAACTTTTATTGGCTAAATTAGAAGTTTTTTTTTATGGATTCAGGATTTTGTGTGCATGAATTAGAGCGTCACCAAACTGAAGATACTACTGATTCTCATGTTAACGGAGAATTAACGGTTATCTGGAGAGATTGGGATAAAATCATAAAAGATCCAAAGATGATTTATCTCAACTTAATAAATGCGAATCAAATCAAAGGTCCACATCTGCATAAAAATAGAACTAGCTATTTTTATTGCATAGACGGAGAATTAGTTATTATCATTAAAGATACAGAAAATATTTATCATGAAATCAAAATGAATTCCAAAGAACCTGTATTAGTTGAAGTATCAAAAGGCGTTGCAGCTGCATTGATTAACCCATCAGACAAAATTGTAAGGGTATTAGTTTTAGCTGATGTAGCATGGCGGCCTGGTGAAAATGAAATGTTAAATGTAAAATTTCAAGATTATGACTGGAATAAATGGAAAAAAGAATAAAACTGAAAAATCTATTGTTTTATTTGATAAATCAATAGCGGTCGAAGAAATAAAATTAATCTTAAAAGATACAAATTCTTCAATCATCTCACTTGATTTTGAATCATTTGAGTTACTACAAAAAAATAATATTGATCAAAAAACATACGATGAATTTTTAACAACTGATGAAATGTCAAATATCCAAAAACTATCTTATGAATTATCTGATTGGTATTCTAATGAACAATTGGCTAATGAGATTATGTATAATGATGTTAATTTAGGCTCTATCTTACAATCTGAATTAATCAACATTCTAGTTAATTTTATTAAAAATTTTTATGTTATTTACAAAATTACTCAGAAATATTCTGATTTTGAATTTTTTTGTTCAAAAAATACATCAAAATTCCTCCATAAATTTTCAATAAAACATTATTTGTTGAAATCATTAAAAATAGACGATTCACTTCCACTTGATTCCTTAAATACAAATATTGATTTAAAATTTAAAAATTTGAATTTAAAATTTAAAATAGGAACAAAAAAAATTAATTCACTAAAAACATTAACAGATAATATTTCAAATTTTTTAATAAAACCTAAACTCAAAAAAAATTCTAACTTCTTTTTATTTTCTGAAATAAATACAAAAAAATTTTCATATTTGTTACAAAAAATGCCTGATTTTGATGAAACATATGTTATCTATAATAGAAGACAACCTTCAATTTGGGATAAAGAATCATTTTCATTATTTAAAAATTCAAATGCGGTTCTCGAAAATGCGAAAACATTAAACACAAAGAAAAAACTCTCATTAACTAAAGAAAAATTAAAGATCACAAAAATTATTGAGAAAATTAAAAAACATGAAAATTTCTTTGGAAAATTTTTTACTATCGAAACGATCTCTTTTTGGTTACTATTTCGCGAAACCTTCTATTCTCTTATTGAAAAAAGATTTCTAACTTATTATTACGAAATTATTCTTTCGCAAAATTTACTAGACAAATACCCCTTCTCAGCAATTTTATTACAGAATGAAGTTGGTCCAAATGAAAAAATATTACTGCAAATAGGAAAATCTAAGAAAATTCCTGTTTTTCTCATGCAGCATGGCTTAATTTTTGATACAACTGAGGCTTTTATGATGAATAAGTATCAAGGCGCTTTAGGTCTAAACACTGATTATCAATTAGTTTGGGGGGATGTTGATTATCAATACAGAAAAGAGATTGGTTTTGATCCTGAAAAAATCATAAAAATTGGCAGTCCAGCACACGATCATTTTTTTGATAAAAAAAATTCTAAAAGAGATTATGTTTTATTAGCAACCTCAGGACCTACAACAGAAGATATTTTTGATTTAACGGTAGAATCTATCGCCAAGAATATTGAAACTATTAAAGGAATTTCAAAAATTGTAGCTGGATTAAATCAG
>Ga0315329_10001069_pt1 | contig 10838 bp, 8 predicted proteins | sample M150032315metaG_FD_203459 | JGI IMG/M metagenome (GOLD analysis project Ga0315329, IMG submission 203459) | Ammonia-oxidizing marine archaeal communities from Monterey Bay, California, United States - M1 500m 32315 | ecosystem: Environmental > Aquatic > Marine > Coastal | place: USA: California...
TAACGCGTTCGATCTCATCGAGCATCGGTTCCTTGATCTGAAAATCTGGCAGCACCTCCCGAAAGGATTCCCCCTCGAGGAACTCCTCCTCCCGGGAGACTGCCTCGGGCCGGGTAAGAAGACTCTTCGGAGTCATCAGCACCAGCGGCTTGAGGAACCCGCGATGCTTCTGGCGCCGCAGGACGTGGAAATACTGCGCGGGGGTAGTCGGGTTGGCCACCGTCATGTTTTTCTCCGCACAAAGCTGCAGAAATCGTTCCAGTCGCGCACTGCTGTGCTCCGGCCCCATTCCCTCGTAACCATGCGGCAGGAGCATCACCACGCTGCTGGGCGTCTGCCACTTGGATTCCGCGGAAGAGATGAACTGATCGATGACCACCTGCGCCCCGTTGACAAAGTCTCCAAACTGGGCTTCCCACATGATGAGCATCTGGGGACACCCCAGTGAATACCCGTAGTCGAACCCAAGAACCGCAGCCTCGGAAAGCAGGCTGTTGTACACACAGAACGTGGCCTGTTCCGGATCGATGTGGTGGAGCGGAATATGACGTTGCCGGCTCTCGTAATCGTAAAACACGGCATGGCGCTGGCTGAAGGTTCCGCGCCTGCAATCCTGCCCGGAGAGCCGCACGGGGTAACCTTCCTTCAGGAGCGCTCCCCAAGCCAGCGATTCCGAGAATGCCCAGTCAAACGGTCCTCCGTTCTTGAGGGCCTCCACCCGCCGCGGCATGAATCGCTTGACCAGCGTCGGGTGCAGTTTAAATCCCTCTGGCACCGTGGTGAGAACCTTCCCCACGTGCTGCAGCACTTCTCTCGATACGCCGGTGAAGACCGGATCGTGATTGAAGACCTCCTGAGGCTCAGCGGTCGATCCACTGAAGATGCTCCGATCTCCTTCCTCCTCCAGACGCTTCATCTCGGCGTACTCGGCCTCGAAACGATCCCAGATCTCGTCATGCTTCGCCTGAACTTCATCCTGACTCATCACCCCGCTCTTCACCAGTTGGTTCCCGTAAAGCTGGCCGATCGGCTCGCGGTCGGCGATCTGCCGGTAAACACGGGGCTGGGTGAAGGCGGCCTGGTCGTTTTCATTATGGCCCTGGCGGCGATAGCAATACATGTCGATCACCACATCGCGCCCGAATCGCTGCCGGAAGGCGAAGGCCAATTCCGCCGCCCAGATCAATTCCATGGGTCGCTCGCCGTTCACATGCAGGATAGGCGCCTCTATCATCTTGGCCACATCAGTGGCGTAGGATGATGAGCGGGCATCAGACGGCATCGTGGTAAACCCGATCTGATTATTGATGATCACGTGGATGGTCCCTCCCGTCCGGTAACCTGGCAACTGAGAGAGGTTGAGAACCTCCGCCACCGAACCTTGTCCGGCAAAAGCCGCATCACCGTGAATGAGGAGCGGCAGAACCTGCTTGCGGTCAGTCTTCACCCCATCATCACCGAGAATGCGTTGACGAGCGCGGGCCTTCCCCTCCACTACCGCGTTGACCGCCTCGAGGTGACTGGGATTAGCCGCAAGGCTGACCCGTACTTCACCATCAGCAAACTTCCGCACGCTTTCGTATCCGAGGTGGTATTTCACATCTCCATCGCCGGCCACCAGATCGGGAACATAATTGGGAGTGAATTCGTAGAGAATGGTGCGAAGCGACTTGCGCACAATCTGAGCGAGAACATTGAGACGTCCGCGATGCGCCATTCCCATCGGGACCTCCTTGACCCCTGCCCCTGGCGAAAGTTCTATGATCCGGTTCAGGATGGCCATGACTCCCTCTCCGCCCTCCAGTGAAAAACGCTTTTCTCCGAGAAATTTCTTGCCGAGGAAGGACTCGAAGAGCTCGGCCTCCAGAAGCCAGCCCAGGGTCTTCTCCTGCAATTCCTGAGGCGCCTCGTCATGCATCACCCGTCCCTCAATTCGCTCGCGAATCCAGTTCCGCACCTCGGTGTTGTGGATGTGCATGAATTCGAATCCTATCCAGCCGGAATAGGTCTCATCGAGTGCTTCCACCATCTCTCTCAACTGCATCTTCTCGCCGTTGCGGAAAAACTGGGTGGATGCCTCACGCTCGATATCGCCGTCATTGAGGCCGAACTTCAGGAGTTCCAGCCGGGGATTGCGGGGGGGGGACTTATCAAGCGGGTTGATGCGCGCCTGCGTGTGACCCAGCGTACGGTAATTATACACCAGACTGACCACCCCGCCTCGGAAGGCCCGTTGCTTGGCGGTAAGTTCTGCGCCGGGTGATCCGGGGGTGGATACCACTTCAGGGGGATTCCCGGTCCCCTTGCCCTCCACCTCTCCCAGCTCCCTTAGTTGGGCGGCGCCCAGCGTGAAGCCCTCGAAAAATGCCGACCAGGTGGGATCAACACTGGTGGGATCCTCAAGCCAGCGCTCGTAATTCGCCTCGAGCAAATCAGCACTCATGCGTGCGGAAACGGAAGAATTCATTTGGCACAGACAGGCTGCAATCGCGGAGGCACGAACGGGGTTTTCTTCCTTGGTGCCGGCAGCAATTCTCTTTAGTTAAGGGCACCTACTGAGAGAGTCAATCGCCCATGCGGTCCGGTTCTCGCCCCCATGCAAAATGATCAAGGTTGACAACCTCACCAAGCGTTTTGGCCGCCACCTGGCGGTGGCCGGAGCCACCTTCGAAGTGGAGCAGGGCGAAGTGGTCGGTTTCCTCGGACCGAACGGGGCTGGCAAAACCACCACCATCCGGATGCTCACCGGTTTCCTCCCGCCCACCAGCGGGTCCGCCGCCATCGACAGCCTGGACGTGGGCCGCCACTCCGTGGAAGCCCGGCGCCAAATTGGCTACCTCCCGGAATCCGTTCCCCTTTATCGGGACATGCGGGTTCGTGAATATCTGCAGTTCCGCGGTCAGATTAAGGGACTTAAGGGCAAAACCCTCAAAGTCCGCATGGATGAGGTGCTTGAACGCTGCGGACTCCGGGAGGTCCGCCGCAAGATGATCAAGACCCTCTCCAAGGGCTTCCGCCAGCGCGTGGGCCTGGCCGATGCGCTCATCCACGATCCTCCCCTCCTCATCCTGGACGAGCCTACCAATGGATTGGATCCGAACCAGATCCGCTCCATTCGTCATCTTATCAAACAACTCGGCAAGTCCCATACCATCCTTCTCTCCACCCATATCCTCACCGAGGCAGAAATGATCTGTGACAAGATCGTGATCATCAACGGGGGGAAGATCCTGGCTTCCGACACCCCATCCAACCTGGTTTCCACCATGCGGGCGGCCGGTCGCATTTCCATCGAGGTGAAGGCCGACCCGGAGAAGGCCCGGGAAAGGATGACCTCCCTCGACCACGTCAGGAAAGTGATCTACGAGCGCAGTCGGGACGACTGGGAAGAGTTCTCCGTCCTGGTGGAATCCGGAACCGATACCCGCGAACGCCTCGCCAGACTGGCCCGGGACGAGGACTGGCCACTTCGCAGCCTCCATCGGCATGACGCCACCCTGGAGGATGTATTCGTCGAACTGACGCGCAAGGATTGACATGACAAACCTCCTTATTCTCCTCCGCAAGGAGTTGCGCGGCTTCTTCCTGAATCCCTTCGGTTGGGTCGTTCTCACCTTTGTGACCGTGATGCAGGGCTGGTCCATGTCCGGCGCAATGAAAGCGCTGCAGGACGCTCCGATCCCGGAAAGCCTGGTCTACATTGTCTTCCACATGCCCCAGTTCTGGTTCTACTTTCTTGTCATTTTTCCGCTCATCACCATGCGGCTCTTTGCGGAGGAAGAACGGGTGGGCACCCTGGAAACCCTCCTCACCGCCCCGATCCAGACCTGGCAACTCGTTCTAGGCAAGTATCTCGCGACACTGTGCTTTTACCTCATCCTCTGGATTCCCGCCTTCATTCAGTTCCAGGTGTTCAGCATTCTCACCGATGTGCCTCCACCCTTCAGCACCGGATCGCTGCTGGGAGCCTTTTCCCTGATCTTCCTGATGGGCAGCCTCTTCATCGCGATTGGCAGCTTCGCCTCATCGCTCACCTCCAGCCAGATCATTGCAGGAGTAGTCACAGTGGGCCTCCTCTTCATTCATTACTTCCTCGGTTACATCACCGTCATCTACGGCGACCGGTTCCCTGCCGCGTCGCTCTTTCATTACATTTCTTCCAGTGAACATCTCCGCTACTTCTCCAAGGGCCTGATCGATAGCCGCGCCATCGTCTACTACCTCACCGCCGCGATCTTCTTCCTCTTCCTCACTCATCATGTTCTCAATCATCGTCGATGGAGAAGCTAGTCCCGGACCCTGCCATGGCTGAAGAAATGCGAGACAAACAGGGGCCCCGACACGGGCAGGCGGACAAGTCGACAGGCAGGAACTCTGCCAGCGGCATCATGGCCGTCCAGCTCCTCTTTGCCATCATCCTGCTGTTCTCGCTCAACTATCTCTCCGGCAGCCATCATACAGCCTGGGATCTGAGCCAGGACAATGAGTTCAGCCTTTCGAACCAGACGCAAAAACTCCTGACCTCCGATCTGCTCGATGCCCGGACCCGTCCCGTCCGCCTCATCGCCGCGGTGCGAAGGAACTCCGCTCACTATTCCCGCCTCCACGCCATGCTGGAGGAGTATAAGCGCCTGGCCCATGGCGCACTCACCATCGAATTTGTGGATTACGTCCGGGACAGCGATACCGCCCTCGAAATCGCCGACCAATACGGCACCACCTTTGTAGAGGACGTGATCATTATCGACGCCGTCCCCTCCCTTTCGCTTGCCCCTCCTGATGATCCACAGGCAAAATCCCATGCCCAAAAAACAGCGGCCCTGCGCCGGACCCATATCCGATACGTGGCGGTAGAGGACATGCTTGTCTTCGCCAGTGACAAGAGACAGAACCGCCGCCTGATCGGCTACCAGGACGAGGATCAGCTGACCGCCGCTATTCGTCGTGCCATCGAGGGTACTCCCCGCCGGTTTTACTTTCTGGCTGACAAGAGCCAGATCGCCGGCCCGGAAGAGGACGCCCCCTGGACCTTTCTCACCCGCACCTTTGACAGCCTCAACATCAAGCTCATTCCCATGCGAATCTCAGACCTGGAAAAAATTCCCGATGATGCGGCTGGCGTCGCCCTGATCGCACCGCGCTTCGACCTCAATGCCAGGGAAATGGCGATCTTCCGTGAATACTGGGACCGCCCCCGCGCTGCCGTCCTCGTGGTTCTTGATCCCACCCGGAAACAGCAACCCCCGAACCTCCGCGCCTTTTTGAGGGAACACGGCGTCACTCCCCGTGAAGTACGCCTCTCCACCACACAGGGAACCCCGCAGACCTTCGACGTGGCAGCCACTTTCACCAACGCGACCGCGGTAGGCGACCTTCGCAATGCCTCCACCTTGTTCGAGGGCGCAAGTGCCGCTCTCGACATACGGGAGAACGCCGAGGACCTCGAACTGAGGCAGATCAATCCTCTGGCTCTCATTACCGCCAACAAGAGCGTCCGTGCCCGACCACTTGACGGATCCCCTCCCATCCCCGGACCCCATTATCTCGCCGCCTCCATCTCCCGCGGCAACGAGCGCAACGACACCACGGCTGAAGCCACCTCACGCATGATCGTGGTGTCAAATTCTGATTTCCTACAACCGCGCTCGCGCCACAGGGAGCACATCGATTTCCTTCGAAATACGAGCAACTGGCTCATTGGCCGGGAAGAACTGATCGGCATCGGCCCCAGGCCAGTCCAATACTACAAGCTGAACCTTCCTTCCCGGAAGGTCTCATTCGTCAACAAGCTCAACCTCTTCTTCATTCCCGGCGCCTTTATCCTGGCGGCCCTCTTCATCTGGAATACCCGCCGGGTTTGACCAGGGCCAGGTAACCGACCGCATGCTTTCCCAGAACGAGTTCCCCGAATAACCTCTCCGGACTCCTTTCCTCTCGCCCCATGCTCTCCAAGTGGTTCACCCTCAGTCTGGTGATTCTCGCCTCCATGGTGGGGGGGGTCGCATGCATCCAGCTCTTCCATAATGACCTGGGCAAGATCTTCGGAACGCCGCCCCGCCAGGCAGGTGACGTCCTCTACGAAAATTTCGATCCCGGTGCTGTTCACACGGTTGTGATCAGCAAAAGCTCCGGAGAGCGGGCCGAATTCGTGAGGCGGAAAGGCATATGGCGCATGGTGGATCCCAAGCAAGACCGGGCGGATTACGCCATTCTTCAAACGATCATCTACTTTTCCCGCCATCTGCAGGTGGAAGATGTGATGAGACGTAAGGACATCACCCTTGAAGAGGCCGGCATGCGTGCCTCCGGCACATACGGGGGACGCTATAACATCACTCTCAAGGACCGCACTCAGAATACGCTGGCCAACTATCGACTGGGCCGCCGCACTGCCTGGCATCGACTCAATGATAAGGATGGCTCCCTGGTTGGAACCTTCTTCGTTCGCCCGGGTGAGGACTCAATGGATGATTACATCTACATCTGCTCGGCCCCGGAAAAGCTGAAGACCAGTGTCCGGCAGATCCTTGATCGCGGCCTCAGCCGCCTGCGCGACCACCACCCCCTGCTCTTTGATCAACAGGGTATCGCGGACATCACCATCAGAACCAAGGGACGCGAAATCGTCCTCAGTCGGCCCGATGCAGATTCTCCAGCCTGGAAGATGACCAAACCCCTCGAATCCCGAACGAAGCCCGAGATGATCAACGGACTCATCGTGGGCCTTGCACAACTGGAGGCCATTCGCATCCACGACCTCAAATCGGTCACTATTCCTCCCCGTCCTCCCGGTGAATTTCTGGTTGAAGTCGAACTCCGTCATTTCGGATCCGACGGTGGCCGGGGACAGACCTCCGACACGCTCACAATCGAACCACCCTCTCCTCCCGACGCCGATACCGTGCTGGCCTCCATCGAAGCACGCCCCGACCTCGTTTTTGAGATCCCCCTTAAACCGGTCACCGGCAGCATGACTCTCAGCCAACTCCCACTTGAGGTTGACCAACTGAGGGAGCGCACGCTCACCAGCCTCGACATCGCCACCCTCAAATCGATGACCATCCACCAGTTCAACGATCCGGGATTGATTCATGTATTTCTGGGCATGGAACGCAGCGGACAGGCCCGGTGGATGTTGAACCAGGGGGGCGATACCGCTCCTGCCAACGAGGCTGTAATGGCCCGCGTCCTGCAGGCGATTTCACTCAACGAAGTGATCGGATTCGCTTCCAACGCTGCCAGCAACCTCTCCCGCTACGGACTCTCCCCTCCCGCCAAACGCATCATTCTCGATCTCAGGGAGGGCGACCCCATCGACCTTTTTTTCGGTCGGGGCGTCAACGGCCGATTCTACGCCATGCGCCACGGATCATCCACCGTGGCCGAGATCGATGCCGCTACTTACACCTCCATCGCCACCAGGCCTTACCAGTGGCGGGACTCCCTGCTCATGCCCTTCTCCATCGTCGACCTCAGCATCATGAAGATCGAGAAGTTTCCCTTCCGGGTCCCCCTGGCTGACCCGGCCCTCACCTTGAAATACAAGTTCCTCTCCGAAGATTGGGAGGCCCGACAGTTCGATGAGGACGTCAGTGCCAGCCTCAACAAGCACCGTGCCAACCAGTTCATCAGATTCATGGAGGCCCTTCGGGTAGAACGCTGGTTGGATGAAAGCACCCCTGCCGCCACCCGTGCTCTTCGCGAACCCACCTTCCGCTTCACTGCGGTCTTCCGGGAACTCGACGGGCAAGGTGATCTCAAGGGCTTTCGCGAAGCATCCTTCGACCTCGCCCCGGCCAGTCGCTCCCCCCGGAACAGGATCTTCTATGGAAAACTCAAGGATGATCCCCACTACTTTGTCCTCAGCATGGACTCCTACCACCAGTTGAGCACCCCCCTGATGGACACCGGGAAACCGTAGCGGCAGGCGAAGGAACAATCGAAGGCATGAGACACCGATTCCGCTTTCCACCCTGCATTCCCTGCGAAAGAATCTCCACCCAGACCAATGAGCACTCATTTTGATCGTCCTGAGCTCCCCGCCCTGGGAATCGTGTCCACCATGGAAGAAGAGGACCGACGACTCCTCAGTAACTATGGGGAGTTTCTCCCGGTGCAGGAGGGAGACACCCTCATCGAGGAAGGAGCCGACCAGAACAGCCTCCTCTTTCTCATTTCGGGTCTTCTTCACGTAGTGACCGCCAAGGACGACAAACTCACACTCCTTGCCCGCGTGGAACCCGGCGAATCAATCGGAGAAGTCAATCTCTTCGATCCCTCCAAGGCCAGTGCCTCCGTGGTGTCCAAGAGCTTCAGTCAAGTCTGGAAGGCCGACCGCAACGATCTTGATGACTTTCTCAAAGCCTATCCCGAAGCAGCCGGTCGCCTCATGATCGGCCTTCTCTCGGAGATGTGCAGACGTCTCCGCAATATGAACCAGAAGCTCTCAAATACCGAACTTCAGAATGCCCTCCGGGAGTTCTTCCAATAAGGAACCGCCCCCCCGTGATACTGGACACCTCTCTGGTCGTCTCCAGGGCAGCTTTCTCCCGCAGGGGAAAAACAGAAAAGCGGATCTCTCCCGCGTCTTTCCAAGGCTGCTCCCCCGGGCTCTGTTGAAGCGCCGTGGTCGGCAACGCCCTCATCCATGCCCGAGGCGTTTGGTCGTCATCGGCCTGGGCGGTCGGACTGGCCTGGGACCCCGCTTCCGTCTCCCTGCCAGTTGAAGAAACTTTTGAAATATTTCCCGCGTGAATGAACCTCCTGAGAGGAGGCGTTTCCTCCCCCCATGATTCACGCATATGGCACTGCGTCCTGGTTGCTCTTCTCCTCTCCCATCTTATTTCATTGTGGAATCAACCCAATTTGCCTACCATTTCGTACCTTCATGGAACTTGACCTGCTGGACGTTCACTTCGATCTGAAGGACATCAAACCCCGCGAGATCGAAGAGGCGCTTGAAGACCCCTTTGCGGTCCGATTCCTGCCCGACCAGGATCGCGGAGATGGCGAGACACGCTACTACGCCCTCGGCCGAACGATCGTTGATCGCTACCTCTTCCTCTGTTTCTGGTCGGACGGCAAGAATGTCCGCGTTGTGACGGCCCGCAACCTCACCGAAGGCGAACGCAAGTACTACGACCGAAAATACGCCCAATACAAGTGAGCATGAAATCGATTTCCAACTGGAGCGAGCTCCCCCCCTTCCCGACTGAGAGCGAGGAGGCCGAATTCTGGATGTATCACGAACTCTCTCCGGCCCTCATGAAGGCCTCCGAGCACGTCCCCGACAGTCGTGAGTCGACCACCATCACCCTGCGCTTCGACCCTCGCATGCTTTCCCGCATCAAACGCATCGCCCGGGAACGATTCCTCAATTACCAGTCCATGATGAAACAGTGGCTGGCCGAGCGCCTGGAGGACGAACAGCGCGATAGCGAGCGCTGATGCCCCGGCCCCGCCTGCCTGCCTGCCGCTCCAGAAGCCCCTTCTGGTCCACCCTCTTCCTGCTCTGGGGGATCGTTCTCTGGCTCCTTTCCGACGGACCGATCCCCATGCGTGACGGACCAGATCTTCCCGGCTTCGATAAAATCCTGCACTTTGGCTACTTTTTTGGCGGAGCAGGACTGCTTTCCGCCGCCCTCTACCTGCACGGCTCTAATCGATCCGGCCTTTCCTGGCGACGCCTGGTGATCACAGTGGTGATCGTGCTCGCGACGGTCGGCGCCCTGGATGAATGGCACCAGTCGTGGATTCCGGAACGCTCCGGCAATGACTTCGGCGACTGGCTGGCTGATATCGCGGGGGCTCTCACCGGTGCGCTGGTCTTCAAATGCTTCCACCGCCTTTTGGGACAGCCAGCCCCGGATCGACCGTCTCCGGAAGACCTGTCCTGAGCGGTCTTTGGAGTTCCCCCTCCCGTGGATGATTTCCTACTCTTCCGCCAAGACCAATGTCTCCCGCCCAACGGACCACCAAGCTCCGCTCCCTTCTTGAGCGCCACAACCGACTCTACTACGTCGAGGCCCAGCCTGAGATCTCCGATGCGGATTATGACAAACTTTTCCGCGAACTGGAGGACCTGGAAGCCCGGCACCCGGAACTCGACGACCCCAACTCGCCCACCCGCCGGGTGGGCGGAACACCCCTTGAGGGATTCGAACAGGTCCGGCACCCCGCGCCCATGCTCTCCATCGATGACGTCTTCTCCGAGCAGGAAGTGACCGACTTCTACCAGCGGCTCCAGAAGAAACTCGGAACAGCAAGCATCCCGGTCACCATCGAACCCAAAATCGACGGGGTAGCGGCCTCCCTGGTCTACCGCAATGGCTCTCTTGATTACGGGGCTACGCGTGGCGACGGAGTGACCGGAGATGACATTACCGCCAACCTGCGCACGATCCCGACTCTGCCGCTCACCCTCGCCCAGTCAGCGCCGGATCTTCTCGAGGTGCGGGGCGAAGTCTTCATGCCCGGCGAAGCCTTTGCCCGGCTGAACGAAGAACGCGAGGAAGAAGGCCTGTCCACCTTCGCCAATCCCCGCAACGCAACGGCAGGCACTCTCAAACAGCTCGACTCCCGCGCCGTGGCCCGGCGCCCGCTCGCCTTCATCGCTCATGGAGTTGGCTCACTTGAGGGTGTTGAACTCCCGGATGAGCATTCCTTCCGTTCCCTGCTCGCAACCTGCGGCATCCCGTGCAACGAACCCCTGTGGTTCGCCGACGAACTGGACGGCATCCTGGCCGCCATCCACGAACTCGACGAGAGAAGACACCAGTTGCCCTACGCGACTGACGGAGCTGTCATCAAGGTCGCCTCCTTCCCGGACCGGGTTACCC
>Ga0315329_10001079_pt1 | contig 10769 bp, 5 predicted proteins | sample M150032315metaG_FD_203459 | JGI IMG/M metagenome (GOLD analysis project Ga0315329, IMG submission 203459) | Ammonia-oxidizing marine archaeal communities from Monterey Bay, California, United States - M1 500m 32315 | ecosystem: Environmental > Aquatic > Marine > Coastal | place: USA: California...
AAGGAGAGATTTTTGAATCGGTAAACGTTCTTCCTGACGAGGTTATAGCACACCGTCTTGCAATGGTCCCAGTTCCTACTTTCCTCGATGAGTTTGTGTTCCCAGAAGACGATCCAAACAACGAGAACCTACCCGAGGACCAGTGGGGAAGCCCACTTTCTCAGATTATCTACCATCTTTCGGCTCGTGGCCCAGCTAGTGATTCTGAAGAGGAATTCAAAACCGTCTATGCCGGAGACCTCAATGTTCTTGGTGAGACAAAATTACAGATTTCAGAAGAGCACGCCCGAATCCCGATTACCATAATGGCAAGAGGACATTTCCTTGAATTGTATGCTTATGCAACACTAGGACGTGGCCGTGACCATGCTAAGTGGTGTCCAGCCGCAGCAGTAACTTTCCAACCAAGGATGAAAGCTCTCCTCGTAAAGCCACAGAAGGCAAAGGCGCTATTTGACCTGAACCTTACCAGTAATTCTGGCCGAGCAATTGATTCCAAACTCTTCACTAAGAAAGAGTGCTCTGATGTTGACGCGGTTCTGGACCTAGAGCGAGCTATGCATCAGGTCGGACATGGAACAGGTCGTGAAGATGCATTTGCTGAGGCAATTGTTTTCGAGGAAATGCCAGGGGAATTCGTCTTCTCCTTCGATTCCGATGGATCCTCTTCCCCTGAGGCTATCTTCAACAAAGCATGTTTGGAATTAGTCGACCGCTTTGACAAGATCGCTACAGATCTCGACAGAGTACTTGCTTGATTACTATCGAGCATTTGCTTGGCGAAGCCTGAAGAAGTTCTTCGTCACACACATAGATTGATGAGTGAGGTAACCGTTCATGTTGGGGGTCATGTGACCCTACTATTTTCGGTACACTCCGAAGCACTTTTGGCTCGAAATCAAGGCTCAAGAGGGGCTGGACTTTGTCTAGAAGATGGAGTAAGCGCGACAGTAAAGGAAATTCCCGGAGAATCCGATAGAATAACCGTCACCTCGATGAATGGCACATCACTAGCTAACGGCGAGGAATGTTATTCTGATTTGCTGAAAGCATTTCGTGAAGTATTCAAAATCAATGCCGCTGTAGACCTCGAAGTAGAACTCGAATTACCCGTAAAGCAAGGGTTTGGAATGTCTGCCGCGGGATTAATGGCTGCAAGTTTTGCATTGGGGGAATTATTCGATGCCGGTGACGAGGGTCAACTAGCACGCTTAGCCCATCGATTAGAGCGTATACACTCCAGTGGATTGGGTGATGTATTGGGGATATGGGCTGGAGGAGTTGAACTTAGAATCAAACCTGGAACCCCTCCTTCTCCTGGCAAGGTGTTAGGTTTTGAAGCAAATGTGCCTGTATTATTGGTCTGGAATTCTGAAGGCGGGAAGCATACTGCAGGATATATCGATAATCCAGTTTGGCAAGCTTCGATTACTCAAGCCGGAGATTCTGCAGTAAACCGTCTGATGCAAATCCCATGGAATACTGATGCTTGGCCGCATCTTCTCAATGAGGCGGATAATTTTGCTGACAATTCTGGACTACGTGGAGAAGTAGAGCGTAGCGCATTATTGGATGTAGTGAAAGCACATACTATTCCAGATGTTAGCGCCCATCTTTGCATGCTAGGAACTTCTGCAATTGTAGTTCCAAGAGAACTATCGAGGCCAGTTGATTTGACGGGATTAGCGGATGTACTGAGGAAAAACGGCCTCGGAACACGCATTACTTGGATCCATTAATTTTCCCAAGTGGAGCCAAGTCTAATGGCCCACAATCTAAGAGAACAGTTCCTGGAATATGGATATTCGAACAGAAACCATGCCTGAACACCAAGGCACCTTGACCCCATGATTCAACATATCGTGCAGATTGTTTGGTGATTTTTTTGCGTTGGAAGTCCACATCTGCCCCATAGAAATGTTTTGCATCAATCCAAGAAACCGGTTCCCCATTAATTTCCACATGATCCAAGAAGAGCAAATCAGGAGTATTGATTGGCCTTCCATGTTCAGCAGTTTGTTCTTTGACCATTTCTGGTTGACGTCGAAGGCGAACTCCCTGTTCTTCAAACCAGTCGGCAAGAATCTCTTCAAAAATGTCGGCTCGCTCATGGGTTTCGGATTGGTCAACATTACTGACACGATCAGCCGCCTCAGCCTTTTCGAATTCCTCTCTATCCCTTTGCTTAAATTTAGAAGGGCTTCGCAGTGTTTCCTTTATTCGTGCTTTTGACCAGCCCATTTCTTTGAGAACCACACGAAATACATTCATTGGGGGAAAGTCATAACGAATAGATAGGTCGACAATTCCAACCCCCTCACGATATAATCTGGCTAACTGTTTCCCACGAGATTGAAGTTTGCCATGAGTGTATACTGTTTTTTGCTGTAACAGGGCACTTCGTAACGATAGCGCTTGATCTAAAGTCATCTCAAGTTCATCGACCATCTTTCCAATTTCTCCGACTCTTTGGTCACTTAACCACCCAAATTCGCCTTTCCTGACCACTTTTGCAGCTAGAATTGATTCTGTTTTCAGGTCAACGGGATTATTTTCCCATACGAATGAGAAATGCCGCGGCTCTTCGATTTCTTTTGGTATTGCAATAGGTCTAGGCTTGGTCTCAAACCTATCTTGACATGCTTGACGCGCTTGCTTGTCAAAATCTGAATGCCTTTCAACAAGTGAAGCCCGAGATGCCCCACCATGTCGGCGGGGCTTGCCCTTGCCCCCTTTGCGGTGGCGGTTATTGCGGCGCCTATCCTCCGACATAGCGACCCCTTTATCCATAGGCTCCATGAACACACCGGCTCATACGATTGTGCATAAGTCATCGAGCAATAGCTGAGTACTTTTTTTTGCATATGAATTGATACTTCGATGAAACAACCGCCCCATCCCCACAGTATCCCATTTAGAATGAATTTCGACGCCTCCGTTTTCTTCTTCTAGCACTGTAATGCACAACCTAAAATTTCCAATTCCTTTTGCAATGGGCTTCTCATTCCGTGTTTGCCCGATCATCAGCATGATTATTTCAAGGAAATTTTTAGCTTCTCTAATTTCTTCAATATGCCATTGCGATTCAATCAGAGAACCCTTCAATACAGAATGGTGTGCAAGGTAATATCCTTCTTTTAGCAAGCCTGCATCGGTAGCGAGCATACTCGATATCGCAGAGTTCCAACTGGGCCATGTATCGGTATTCATTAGTGCTAATCTGATTTTTTGGCACCTTTCTAAAGAGAGGGACTTCCTTGCGGTAAAGGAATGAGTTGCCATGAGTATCCGAAGAGGAAGGCGGCATTGTAGTTGTGGAGCATACAATGCATTATTTCAAGTGCAGTAAGATGGTGGAGACTTCATGCGTCAAAGTATTCCAGTGATAATTTGTTTGTTGATGCTAATGCCAACGATACAAGTTACTGCAGATGCGGAAGACCCTCTTGGATGGGTTATTTCCGCAGGCGGCTTCGATGAAGAGAGGTTAGCAGGCCATGTAATTCTTGATGATGATTCGACTATTATTGCTGGAACATTCACCTCTGCAATTACATTTGGTGAAAATGGTATTGGGGCCGTTGGTTTCAGCGGAGATAGCGACATGTTCCTCGCCCATGCCGATTCTAATGGAAGTTGGACAGTAAGCGAAGGCTATGGAAGTGTAGGTGCTGATGGAATTAATGCAATCGCTTTGCATGAATCAGGCGATTTGATTGTAGCAGGTTACTTTTGTCTTGGTACTGCGGGCCAAGCATGCACACTCAATCTGAGTTCTGGAACTTCACTTTCGAAGAATGTTGATGGGGACGAAGGGGATGCCTTTGTCGCTCGAATGCATTTCAATGGAGCCGGATTCGAAACTATATGGGTACGTCAACTTTCCAACCCTGCCGACCTGTCAGCAGTTGATATCGCATTGGATTCAACCGGAGGAATTGCAGTATCGATTCTTCATTCTGGCATGCTCCAACTTGACACATATATGATACCGGGTTCTGCAGGCGTAAGTCTTGCAATTATCCATTATGATGAAAATGGAGCAATCACATGGGCAAATGGAATAGGCAGTCCAGGAGGTATGGAGCCTTTGGGAGCACTATGTTATTCAGGTGATGATTATCTGCACGTTGTAGGTACTTTCTTGGAATCTGTGATGTTTATTGAGATGGAAGCATCTCACGGTGGCGCAGATATTTTTGTCGCTCAACTTGATAGCGAAGGCAATTTCACCTGGACCCTTATTGCAGGCGGTAATGATGATGATTGGGTTTCAGACTGCGCCGTAGATTCTCAAGGTGATATTCGAATGGTCGGACAATTCGCTGAAACAGCCTCCTTTGGAGATATTAATGTCACAGCAAATGGTTGGTGGGACTTATTCCATGCCCGTATCACTTCTAGCGGTGTTGTCGACTCAGTAGTAATTGGTGGCGGCGGGGGCTGGGAGAGCCTTGATTCAATTGTTCTCGATTCACAAGATAATGCATATGTTGTAGGTGCCCACACCGCATCATTCACACTAGGAGCAGATACTCTCAATGACTCCGATGGAGAGAATCGAGATATTATTATTGCTCAAATGACTGAAAATGATGTTTGGGTATGGGCTCTAAGTTCCGGGGGTTTAGGAGATGATAGAGGCGTTTCAGTCCAGTTAGATTCGAACGAATCTCCCATAATCGGTGTAGTATTTACAGATTCAATCAACCTTGCAAATCAAGAACTCACCTCTCAAGGTTTCGAAGATTTAGCCCTATGGCTATATGCGCGTGACCATGATAATGACGGAATAACCGATGGCTTGGACAATTGTCCGCGTGATCCTAATCCCGGTCAAATTGATTGGGATGAGGATGGTTGGGGCGACGTATGCGATGATGATGACGACGAAGATGGCGTTGATGATTACTTGGATGATTGTGTCCTTGGGGAAACCGGATGGCATTCTACTCCCGAATCAGATCATGATGTTGACGGATGCAAAGATTCGAGTGAGGATTTAGATGATGATGAAGATGGCATTCTCGATCAGTATGATGAGTGTCAACTTGGCCCAGTGGGTTGGGTTTCTACAATCGCCAATGATGAAGACCAGAATGGTTGCGAAGATGTTGATACAGATGGCGATGGCTTTGTCGACCAGCTCGATAAGTGCCCGACACTCTATGATGACCAAGCTGACCTAGATTCAGATGGTATTGGGGATGCTTGTGAAAATGATACCGATGGCGACGGCATACTCGATGTCGACGATAACTGCCCGCGTGACGACTTCACTTGGGATAGCACATATTCCCTAGACCACGATTCAGATGGTTGTCGTGACGAAGATTGGGACACAGATGACGATGAAGATGGCTCATTAGATTTGTTCGATGGTTGTCCATATGGTGAAGTTCGATGGAATTCAACAGAAGACCATGATGGCGATGGTTGCCGTGATGGTGAAGAAGACATCGATGAAGATGACGATAATGTGCTTGATGAATTCGATAATTGCCCGCAGGGGATTATTGGTCCAGCAGGAGTAGGGATGGACGTAGATCGTGACGGCTGTGTAGATCCAACAGAAGATGATGATGATGATAATGATGGAGTCCTCGATGCCGATGATGAATGTGATTACACACCAATAGGCTCTACAGTTGACTCCAAGGGTTGTACAGGGCACCAGCTCGATGATGACAATGACGGCGTTTCAAATGTCGATGATTTGTGTCCTGCTAGCCCAGCCGGAACCATAGTTACCTCGACTGGTTGTAAAGTGTCAACTTCAGACAACGGCCCAAGCGATTCAGTCTCAGGCGATGGAGCCGAAGAGGATACTGATTGGTTCATCTTTGGATTATTCACATTAGCAGCCGTACTAATTGCAGGTGCAGTCGTTGTTTACTTCTTACCTGTGAAAGAGATTAGTATTCCTACACCCGAAAGGAAAGAGACGCCAGAGATTACCCCAGAGGTACAACAGGAAACCGATCAATTGTAAACAATTGAAGGTGCAAGCGGCATTGCAGAACCTGATTTGCCGATGTCCTCTTCTCCAGTTTCAACTTCAAGCGATGAGATAGATAGTTCGGCTTGAATAAAGCCAGAAGCGGCATTCAGAACCGCTCCTTCATCGAGGCTTCCGGTAATCATTTCCTTCTCTTCATCAGACCATTTGAACACCTGAGGGAGCATTCGCTTACCCCAGAATCCCATTACCTGCCCCTTCATCTCACCTTGAGCAAAGGAGAAAGCACCGAGTTTTGAGGCGAAGGACTTGACATTATCTCCTTCTGCAATATGAGATATTGCTGCTTGAGCTAGGCTGCGTCTCCACGGGCGAGTAATGTGAACTAAAGCACTGCTAGGTGCGCCTCCAATATGTCTAGATGCAATCTTTGCAACCTTTCGTGCCTGCTCTAGGAATGAACGGAGGAAGGCCTCGTTTTCAAGCGAGTGCCTTTCTTCTGCACTCATCTCTTCAATGCCAGAATACACTCTTCCGGCAATAAGGTCGTCATTACCGAGTATCTTCCACCAATCTTCTGCCAGGTGAGGAGTTGCAATCGAAATCATGTAGGCCCAATTTTCAAGAATTTTGATTCCGATCTCTTTGTTTGCGCCACCGCGTCTGCGATACCAATTGATGTCCTTGATCAAATCGAAATGCGAAGCATCAACCGCACCTCTAAGGTCATAGGAATTCATCGCAGATTGCCATTCAAAGTTTCGCTGTTTGAGCCGAGCAAGCATCCAAGTGTCAATCTCACTAGATTCTCCTTCCCAGGCTAGAATATTTTCAGGCATATTGTAGAGTTGAATCATTTGTCGGTGATTTGCTTCTAAAGCAGAATCGGACCAATCCATTCCTGCGGTTGGATTCGCTGCGAAGAGGATGAATAGACGCACAGTATCTGCACCAAATCTTTCAATCATCTCTTCAGGAGATACTGTATTTCCTAGAGATTTACTCATTTTCGCACTGCGTTCAGTGAGCGCAGTGCCGCAGTGCGGGCAGGGGCTTCCCGAATGTGAAACATTGAGTGTAATAGCACATGTGTCACACCATGGTGCCCCTTTGTTGACCATTCCTTGGCATAGGAGTTCTTGGAATGGTTCATCGATTGAATGCAAACCTAGGTCTCTTAGTGCCTTCGTCCAAAATCGTGCATAAATCAGATGCATCTGCGCATGCTCAATTCCACCACAGTAGAAGTCCACATTCATCCAATGATTTGCGACTTCTGGCCTAAAACAAGACTCATCTTGCATCGAATCTGCATACCTTAGGAAGTACCAAGAAGAGTCAACGAAAGTATCCATTGTATCTGTTTCTCTTTGGGCTGCAGAACCACATGAAGGGCATTCAACATTGCAGAATGTCGAACTAGATTCTAGTGGATTCCCTTTACCATCAAATACAACATCCCTTGGTAATTCTACGGGAAGTTGGTCTTCTGGAACAGGGACTGCTCCACACGAGTCACAATGGATAATTGGAATTGGAGTTCCCCAGTAGCGTTGGCGACTAATCAACCAAGGGCGAATTTTCCAATTTATTGTTCCTGTACCCTTACCTATTTTTTCCAATGCCGCACATATTGCAGATTTTGCCTCATCTCCGTACAATCCATCAAAACCTGCCATCGGGCTGTTTACCATCCAGCCATCATCACATTCAGCAGCAGATAATTCTGCGGAAGCATCACCATCTTCTTCCATTACCAATACACGTTTGATAGGGATGCCATACTCTGTGGCAAATTCGAAGTCACGGTCATCATGACCAGGAACTGCCATCACTGCACCAGTACCATAGGACGCAATTACGAAATTGCCAATCCAAATTGGGATTGTCTCTCCAGTCAGTGGGTGAATTGCATTTACGCCAGCTGGGACGCCCTTCTTTTTGCCCATATTTTTGATTCGATCAAATTCACTCATCAGATTGACTTCATCATAGAGTTCTCTCCAAGCAGCCTCATATTCAGTACCTGAAACGAGCTCCTCAGAAAGAGGGTGTTCAGGCGCTAGAGTTACGAAAGTTGAACCGAATAGTGTATCTGGCCTTGTGGTAAATACCGAGAGAGTATCTTTCCGGCCCTCGATTCCAAATTCGATTTCAGCACCTTCAGAGCGCCCAATCCAATCCTGTTGTAGTGCCTTTACATTTTCAGGGAAATCGATGGTCTCAAGGCCATCAAGTAATTCTTGGGCATACTTGGTGATGTTGAGAAACCACTGGCTCATTTCTTTTTGAGTAACAGGTCCGTTACATCTCCAGCATCTACCTGCTTTTACTTGTTCATTTGCCAATACGGTATTACAAAATTCACACCAATTGACAGGAGCATATTTCTGATAAGCGAGTCCATTTTCTAAGAACTTGAGAAAGAACCACTGGTTCCAGCGGTAGTATCGCGGGTCATGACTTTTTACGAGTCGGCGCCAGTCATAGGAGAATCCCATTCTCTTGATTTGTTCAGTAATGGATGCCATATTTCGCTCGGTAATATCGTGTGGATGCCCCCCTTCAGCGATAGCAGCATTTTCTGCGGGCATTCCAAATGAATCGAATCCTATTGGATAGAGAACATCGAAACCCATCAACCGCTTGTATCGTGCGACTGCGTCTCCAATTGAGTAGTTGCGAACATGCCCCATGTGCATCTTCCCAGAAGGGTAGGGGTACATTTCAAGGCAATAGAATGTAGGCTTACCATCCCGCATATTAGCATTGAAAATACCGGCCTCTGCCCATGCATCCTGCCAGACCGTCTCAGTAGCCTGCGGAGTGTAGTCTGACATGAGATACCCTCTTTCAGCCCCTACGGGGCTGTCAAGACGAAAGGACGAGTATCCTTGAAACCATCTGCTATTCAGAACTCGTTGGTCTCTAGAAGGAACATTGCTTCACGGGTCAAGCGGTATCGATTTCGAACGCCCATCTTTCGCTTTTCGACCAGTCCGAATTTTTGCAGAGTACGTAGATGATGGCTAACCAGTTGTTGACTTCGGTCTAACCTCTGTGCAAGTTCTGCTTGGGTGGGAAATTCATTCATCTGTCCATCGTCATCAAGCAGGTGTAGAATCTTGCCCTGTAGGCTATTTGGATCTGGAGAGAGAGGTGGTAGGGGCAGGTCATCATCAGAAATCGTAGGATGTAGGCTACTAGTGAATGGATAGAATCGAACTAGGCGGCCATCCGGTCTGCGCCAAATCCTCTCTTCATTTTCTAACACCTTAAGGTGGTGTGTAATTTGGCCATTACTCATTTCAAGAGCCGCCATTAGAGCACGGAAGTGACATCCTGGGTTTGCAGTTAGGTAACCCATCAAGCGTCCACGTTGGTATCGTCCATCACTTGTTTCACTCGTTCTTCCAAGTAGTCCCATGAACCATAGTCCAGCAGTAGTAGCAGGAATTCTCCAACTTTCATTAGTTGCTACCATGCCGAATAAGGTAGCAAGAATGCCCGTACTTGCAACAACGGCTCCAATTGTAATAATCGTTGGGCTTAGACCTTCTTCCTCTTCTGCAATCTCAACCGTTAGCTCCGGTTCATCTTGTATCTCTGCATCAACTACAGGGGCATTTTCACTAACGACTTCTGTAATGTCAATAGATTCTGCGGAGAAGGTTGCACATGCTGGAGTAGATTGGGCTGCAATAACTTGGTAATGACCTTCAACTCCATTTGCTGGCATCCAAGAAATAATTCCTGGCGCCCCTGCTAGGGTGATGGTATCACCTTCGCTTGTAGTAAGGAACCAACAATCACCTTCATCTGAAGAGATTGAATTCCAAGTACCTGATACTAGCCAAGATTCTACAGTCACATCTTCTGTAACTGTTTCGTCGGATTGACTTTCTTCTTCAACTAAAGGCCAACTGAATTCGATGATTTGATGAGCCGATGGATTGGAATTTGTTTTGATTTCGAGGAAATAGTCCCCATTTTCCAAACCGCTCATATCGATTCCTATTTCGTCAACTGATAATGGTGAATTAATGCGTTGTGTGATGTCAGATGTCTGATCACAATTCGAAAGAATATGTGCGACTTCTCCACCTTCTCCAGTGAGTGATGTTTCAATTCCACAAGCGGTGACCCATGAAATATCGGTAGGTTGAGTGGCCGAGATTTTCACATCAATAAGCAAAGAGTCAGCGAAACTGGAGAGGACACCTTCGATTGAAAGTGGACTTTCGCCACAATTTTCTGCGTGTCCTCGGTCAAGGAAAATCGTTTGTGAGCCGAAGATATTGTGCTCAGGTAACTCGGCAATTAGGGTAAGTGCGCCACTTCCAATATTGCAAGCGTCAAGGTCGGTAAATGCCCATTCGGGCTGATTGAATGTTCGTGTACCAGAGGGCTCTATGAGATTTTGAAGTTCAAAGGATGTACATGATTTCATTAATCGAGTATCCATAACGAGTTGTCCAGAGGAATCTACAATCCACATTTCACCACGGCATGTGTCAGTGAAGTCCAATGTCACATCTTCTGTTCCAAGGTTGACAACCTCGATTGTTGCTTGGAGCATCTCGTCACCGCCGAATACCCCTTCATTTTCATCTGTCAATTGAAGCCTCAGTTCCAATGCGGAGAGGTCACCAGTACTGGTTCCCGTTCCTTCACCTGCAGCCACACTAATTGTAGTCGAATCACTTAGTGCGCCATCACCAAGAGCCCAAGAGATAACTTGCTCTCCTTCTTCTAGGATGATTAGACTACTTGTGAGGTGATAGACCTCATGTGGGGCTAGTACGGATGG
>Ga0315329_10001084_pt1 | contig 10758 bp, 10 predicted proteins | sample M150032315metaG_FD_203459 | JGI IMG/M metagenome (GOLD analysis project Ga0315329, IMG submission 203459) | Ammonia-oxidizing marine archaeal communities from Monterey Bay, California, United States - M1 500m 32315 | ecosystem: Environmental > Aquatic > Marine > Coastal | place: USA: California...
GCAAACTTTCCAGTTCAACGAAGTTTGCGTCAGATTAATTCTGAAATAATAACCAAGATGACAAGTGTTTCTGGGATGGTAGTAAGATCATCAGAAGTAAAACCTTTAGCAAAAGAGGTAACTTACAGGTGCCTTGATAAACACATATCAAAATTTACTTTGCTTGATGGAATGAGTTTAAACGCTTCTGTAAGATGCCAAACCCCCAATTGTAAGCACACGAGTTTAGCCATAATCCCAGAAAAAAGTAGATTCATTGATTTTCAAATTCTTCGATTACAAGAATTACCTGAAGATCTTCCACCTGGACAGTTACCTCACTATGTCAATGTTAGCATAAAACAAGACTTGGTGGATTACGCTCGTCCTGGTGATAGAATTGTTTTAACAGGAATTGTCAGAATTGAGCAGGAACGTATATCTGGAATAAGTAAATCTGAAAGTGCACTTTACAGACTGCGAATGGATGGAAATAATATTGAATTTATTGGCGGAAAGGGCATAAAAAGTTCAAGACGAACAGAGAGAGAAGAGATTTCTCCAGATGAAGAAAAAATCATAAAAACATTGGCAAAAAACCCAGATATTTATAATAGATTGATTGCATCGTTTGCACCACATATTAGAGGACATGAATTGTTCAAAGAAGCCATTCTGTTGCTGATTGTCGGTTCAACACAACGAGTACTAACAGATGGTACGAAGATTAGAGGAGATATCAATGTTTTTTTTGTTGGAGACCCTGGTACTGCAAAAAGTGAAATGCTAAAGTTTTGTGCACGAATTGCTCCTAGAGGGTTATATACATCAGGAAGAGGTTCCACAGCTGCAGGCCTCACTGCAGCTGTTGTAAAGGATGCTTCGGGAATTTTCATGTTAGAGGCTGGGGCTGTAGTTCTTGGTGATCAAGGTCTAGTTTGTATAGACGAATTTGACAAAATGAGACCAGAGGATAGAAGTGCACTACATGAAGTGATGGAACAACAATCTGCTAGTATAGCAAAGGGTGGTATAGTTGCAACACTTAATGCTAGAACCTCAATACTTGCTGCGGCAAACCCCATGTTTGGGAAATATGATCCATTCAAAAATTTAACTGAAAATGTAAACCTTCCAATTCCACTTCTTACAAGATTTGATTTGGTCTTCATTGTACAAGATATCCCATCAGCAGAACGAGATAGGAGTATTGCCCAGCATATAATTAGCCAACATGGTTCTTCCGGAGATGATAATACTTCACTTATCGATATAGATACGCTTACAAAATATTTGTCGTATGCAAAACGAATTGAGCCAGTACTTACAACAGAAGCTAAAAATTTGATAATGGAATTCTATCTTAAAATGAGAAGTATTGATGGTGATGATAAGGAAAAAATGATCACTATAACTCCAAGGCAGTTAGAAGGATTGATTAGGCTATCTACTGCACGAGCAAGGATTTTGTTGAAAAATCAAGTAGACAAAGATGATGCAACCAGAGCAATTTACTTATTCAATAAAATGTTGGAGAATGCAGGAGTAGATGTTAACACTGGGAAGGTTGACATAGGCACGCTTCAGGGTCGTCCTCGTAGTGAAGTTTCAAAATTATCTGCGTTTATGGAGATTATAAGATCACTTGAAGGTGAACCTAAATTGCCTGTGTCAGAACAGGAATTTGTTGACGAGCTTATAAAATCAGGGAAATTTAAAAATGAAGACGAATCTAGAAGGTTTATTCGTAAAATGAATCAAGAAGGATCTATTTATGAGTCAACACCAGGTCATTATAACACAGTATGAATATTGATGAATTACAACTTGATCCTAGCATAATTAATTTCTTAAAATCAGAAGGATACAGAAATCTTTACCCACCACAAGAAGATGCAGTCAAAGTAGGAGTTCTTGATGGCAAAAGTGTGCTAGTTTCTGTACCTACTGCAAGTGGGAAAACACTCATTGCAATGTTAGCAACATTATCTCATTTATCAAAAAATAAATCCAAAGTAATCTATCTTACACCATTACGAGCACTAGCAGCTGAAAAATTTGAAGAGTTTAAAAAATTAGAAAAAATTAGTCAAAGCAAAATTAAAGTGGCAATATCTACAGGTGATTTTGATTCAAAAGGTAATGAGCTGGACGATGCAGATGTTATAATTCTTACAAATGAAACCATGGACGCAATGATGACATTTCAAAAATCTTGGATTTATGAAATAGGGATGGTAGTTTCTGATGAGGTGCATCTAATTGGTGACTCTGGGAGAGGACCTACATTGGAAATGATTCTAACCAGATTGAAAACTGGGTATGTAGGAAAAAAACCACAGATAATAGCGTTAAGTGCTACTATATCAAATTCTTCTGAACTTGCAGACTGGTTAGGTTGTAAACTAGTTGAAAGTGAATGGCGACCTGTTCCATTATCTGAAGCAGTATACAGCAATCATACTATAACAAACCAAGATCGTGTTGAATCTGAAGGGAATCTTGATAAAAAAAGAGAAACAAGACATAGTAAACCTGCAATTGGTTTAGGATTAGATATTGTAGAAGATGGAGCTCAAAGTCTGATATTTACCATGACAAGGGCTAGTTCGGTTGCTACTGCGACCGAAGCTGGAAAATTCGTTGCAGAACAACTGAAAAAAGATGAACTTGAAAAACTCCTTAATATTTCAAAAACAATTCTTCCGAAGGAAACCGAAGATCAAACAAAGTTAGTAAAAAAGTTGGCAGATGCAGTAAAAAATGGTGCCGCATTCCATCATGCAGGACTTGATCAAAGATGTCGTACAATAATTGAAACTGAATTCAAAAGTGGTCATATCAAACTATTAACTGCAACTCCAACTTTAGCTGCAGGTGTAAATCTTCCAGCACGTCGAGTAATAATTTCAAGCGTATTCAGATTTGGCCCAAATGGAAATGCACCAATTAGTATCTTAGAGTATAAACAAATGTGTGGGAGAGCTGGTAGACCACAATATGACAATGAAGGTGAATCTATAATTGTCGCAAAAGGTTCTCCCAACCAGTATCTTGAACATTATGTTGATGGCATTCCAGAATCTCTTGAATCACAAATACTAGAGGACAGCTCTCTAAGAATTCATTTACTTGGTTTAATTGCAACATCATCTACTTTTTCTCCAATTTCTGAAGAAAAGATCACTGAATTTTTTTCTCAGACGTTTGGTGGTTTGTCTGATGATAAATTATCAAGCAAAATATCAGAACGTCTAAAAGAGTTGAAAACATATGATATGATTACTAATGAAGATGGTTTCAAACCTACAAAATTTGGTCAGAAAATTTTTTGGTTAAGAATTGATCCTAAAACTGCATTCGATATAACCACTTACCTTGAAGATTATGTTCAAGGAAACAAACATACATTTGGTTTTTTACATATGATTACTAACCTTCCTGAATTCTATCCCCAGTTTGGCATCACAGAAAAACTTGAAGAAAGAATGGAGGAAATACATGATAATTTTAAGCATGAAAAATTATACACAAACCAGAAGTTGGATCAAGATTGGACAAAAAGTCTACTAATATTATATTATTGGATTGCTGGTATGACTTATTCTGATATGTCACAAGAATTTAATGCAGAACCCGGTGATATATTTCAGATACGTCGAAATACAGAACGTTTGGCATACATTATTAGAGAAATTGCTAGATTTTGGAAAAATCAAGTTCTTGTTGATGAACTAGATACTCTCAGACAGCGAATTAGACATGGTGTTCCAGAAAAATACCTTGATCTAGTAAAAATCAAAAATGTAGGGCGTGTACGCTCAAAAATATTATACAAATATAATTTTCGTAATCGTATAGATTTGAGAAAAGTCCCACTTGAGAAATTAGCAGCAATAGATAAAATTGGTATGACTATTGCAAAAAGTATCAAATTACAGATAGAATAGGTCAGATAATTGGAAGAAAAAATAGTTGCAGCAGTAATTGTTTCAGCAATTGCTTTTTTTTCTGTTTATGCTTTTACTCCAATTTTGATTAAAGTTTTAGGAAGGCAAAACCTAGTTGTAAAAGATGTAAACAAAAAAGGTAATGTTATGGTACCAAGGCCTGGAGGAATTAGCATAGTTGTTGGTATTGTTACATCAGAGATTGTTTTGTATCTGTTTTTTCCAATTTCAGAGATTTTAGCCATAATAATTACGTCAATTTTGGGATTTTCTGTGGGAATAATAGATGACAGAAGACCGATGGGAGGTTGGTTCAAGCCGGTGGCACTTGCATTTTGTGCCGCACCTATACTTTTGTTGGGCGCATATGATTCAAATCTAGATTTTCCTCTGTTCGGCTCAGTTTCAATACCATTTTTGTATATGGGATTAATTGTGTTTATGATTCCCATTGCTGGAAATACAATAAATTCTATTGATGTTCTCAATGGAGTATCTAGTGGATTTATTACAATTGCAAGTTTTGCATTAACAATTTCCTTGATTATTCTTCAAAATTATGAAATTGCTATAGCTACTCTATGTTTAGCCCTTGCCTCTCTTGCTTTTTATAAATATCATAAATTCCCAAGCCGAATATTTCCAGGGGACTCTGGTGCGTTGACATTTGGTGCTACATATGGTGTAATTGCAATAGTGGGTCATGTAGAGGTAATAGCTGCTATAGCAATTTTACCTGCGATCATTAATTCATTCCTCTTTCTTTCTAGTGTTAAAAAAATTACTGAGCATAGAGAAATCAAAAATCCTGTTTCACATACCGATGATTTTAAGCTAAAGACTGGTGATTACAAGAATGCACCAATCACTCTAGTTAGGTTAATTATTGCAAAGAGACCATTATCAGAAAAACAGATTGTTGCTGAGATTTTTAGATTAGGAATATTTTCCGGTATCTTGGCTATTATTACTGCATTTATGATGGGGGTCGAAGTTTAATGACAGCGCAGATTTATGGATTCTTGTTTTCTATGTGGATTTTAATTTTAGTCGGTGGTGGCTTGATGGTATTACTAGTAGCACCAATCTCTTTTAGGGATTATATCGATATTGATCCATTAATTAATTCTGGAGCTAAAATTATTCTTGCTTTGTTTTTAATTTTCATCTGGGTTTTGATTCTAACCAAGGTTAAGAATTGGAGCTTTAAATCACAAATAAAATCTTAGATTGCACGATTCCACTCACTTTGTTTTTTATCATATTCACTACGTGAATATTTTGGTTTTGCAGGAACTCCGGCTACTACCGTATCATGTGGAACATCTTTAGTTACTACTGCACCCATTGCAACTACACTATTCTTACCAATAGTAACACCAGCTTTTATGACTGATTTGCTACCAATTATTGCATTATCTTCAATTGTTACACCAATTAATTTTTGACTTGGTGGATATGGATCGTTAGTAAGTGTAGAACCAGGTCCAATGAATACATTTTTTCCGATTCTACAGAGTGGTGGAATGTAAACCAGTCCTTGAATTATTGTATCATCCCCAATTTTTACATTGTAATCTATATGTGATAAAGAACCAATTTTTACATTGTTTCCAATTTCAACATCATCACCAACATAAGCAAAATGCCAGATTTTGACGTTTTTACCAATCTTTGCTTTATCAGAAATGTAATTACTAACCAAAATATTTCATAGATGCCATGGTAACGCTTGCTTAACTATTTTCTCAGGCAATTGTTTGATGTTTCTTTTAAGAAATTCAATGTCTTGCTTTTTGTCTCTTAACTCATCAGGTAACATTATTGGAATTTCATCTATTATAGGAAAAAATCTAGAACACTTTTCACAGTACAGGGCACCCTCATCTATTTTTTCATCATCAGATTTTTTCTCAAAAAGTTCTAGTGGATGATGTTTGTCTATTGGACATGCAAGTATATCTAACATCTTTCTGTTCATCTTAGATCAAGATAGATTTGTGTACCTTTTTGACTAGATAAAAGTGCGGCTTCAGCAACTTTTGTGACGTTTACTGCATGTTCTGGTTTTACCAGAAGCTCGCTTCTCCCATCAATTGCATCAAGAAAATTCTGAATTTCAAGCAACAATGGTTCTTTTTTTTCTTTTTTTGGTATTTCTGTATTATTTTCAGTTTTTATTATCACATCTTGTGAGATGAAATCTGAAAAGATGATGCATTCTGTACAAGTAGCACTAAAGTTTCGAACTCTGGTAGGTGTAATCCAGCTCAAAGAAATTGTTGCAGTTCTATCATCCTTAAATCCCAACATTATTGTTGCAAAATCCTCATGCTCGTGTTTTATTTGTCCTGCTCTAGCAAATACTGTATCTGGTGTATCATCAAATAACCACATAGCTGTATCAATATCATGCACCGCTGTATCATGAATTATTCCTACATCCCTAATATGATTAGGTAATCTATTTTCTCGATGAAATTCCAACATCAACAATTCACCATATTTCTTTGATAATACATAATTTTTAACAAGGCTAACAGCAGGATTAAATCTTTCAATATAGCCACATGTTAAAACAACCTTGTTTTTCTTTGCTGATTCTATCAATTTCTGTCCCTCTTCAGATAGATGTGTCATTGGTTTTTCTACAAAAACATTTTTCTTTTCTTGGATTAGTTGTGTTGCAATTTGGTAATGAGTATTAGTAGGTGTACAAACAAATGCAGTATCAAAGGTTTCAGATTCTAGCATTTCATTAAAATTTTTGTAACTATTTACAGAATATTTTTTACCAAATTCTTTTCTTTTTTCATCATCAGCATCACATATAGCCGTAAGAACTCCTAATTGTGATAAAATTCTTGCATGATTTTTACCCCATCCTCCAACACCTATCAGAACCACTTTCAACTAAAACACCGGAGTTAACCATTGAGAATATTTTTTATTTCTATTCATTACTATATCTGAATAACTTTCCATAAACAACATAGTTGTATTTCCAATCTTTCCATTACCTATCTTCTTTTTATCGATTTTAATGACAGGGGTAATTTCCGCTGCTGTGCCGGAAAGGAAAATCTCATCAGCTGTCTTTAATTCTTTTTTAGTGACTTTTCGTATTACAGTTCTTAACTTCATATCTTTAGCTAAAGTGATAATTGTTTTTCGTGTAATTCCATCTAGTGCAGATGAGCTTAATGATGGAGTTACTAACGTTTTATTTTTTACTAGGAATATGTTTTCACCAGGAGCTTCACTTACATTTCCAGATTGGTCTAGAAGAATTGCTTCGTCAAATCCTTTTTGTTTTGCATCTTGGGTAGCTAAAACGGAATTAAGATAATTACCTCCCATTTTTGCCTGAGTTGGAGTTGATAAACCACTAAACTTTCTCCATTTTGAAATAGTTACAGTGATACCATTTTTATTAAATAAATCACCAAATGGAAAAGAAAACATTGCTACATGTGTTGGTGCATTCTTAGTAACGTGTAAATTAATTCCGTATTGACCCACAAAATAAAATGGTCTGATATAACATGACTCTTTAATTTTATTTTTTCTGCATAAATTTAATACAGCATTTTCTATTTGTTTATCTGAAAAATTAAATGTAATATTATAAAATTTTCCTGAATTTCTAAATCGTTTAACATGATCGTTTAATCTAAAAATGTATAAATTTTTTGTGTTCCAGTAACCCCGAATTCCCTCAAAGATTGATGTTCCATAGTGTATTGCGTGTGTTGTAATTGGAACTTTGGCTTTGGATAAGGGTACAAATTTTCCATCAAACCAAACATATTTTGAAAATGAAAATTTCACAAAAATCTGAATTTTTATCAGTAATTAATCTATTTTGAATCATAACCATCTTTTGGAAATTTCATTCCTGCAATTCTTTTGGTCATATCTTCTGCAGAGGCAAATTTTTCAATTATTTGCCAATTTTCAATGATTATTTTAGCTACATTTACAGGCACAGATTTTTTCCATTCTGTATTTTTGTCTTGCGAATTAGCATACATTTGGTTTTTTACATTTGTTGCCGATACTAACTTTCTGGTTCCTACTTTTGGATTTAATCTGTATAATTTTAGCATAAGGCCTTCAGCCTTATCTCCAGTATAAGTAAAATAATCATTTTTGACTCCTTGCAAAATTTGTTTTCTTAATGACCATGATTTTGGCGAAATAAGTGGTGGAAAATATTTTTTGAATGGGGCATGGAATGTATAATTTGGCAAAATTAACACCGAGTCACCAAATACTGATTCTATCATTTTTTTTCTAATTTCAAAATTAAATGGGAAGCTTCTACTATTGATCTCTTTTTCCCCTTTTAAAAAACGTACAGGCATTATGACAACTTTATTTTCTTTTTTTAGTTCTTCTATGATTTCAACATGGGCATTTGTAACTGGATTCAAATGTGCAAGATAGATAGCTGTTATCAATTATACATTGTTAAGATTAGCTATATTTCAATGATTGAATAGAAATGGGGACGATGGGAGTTGAACCCATGATCTCCAGCGTCCGAGGCTGGCAGTATACCAAGCTAACCTACGTCCCCAAAAGGAGATAAAATCAATTAGTATTATTATTTTAGTTTTAGCCGTAAGATTCAAACTTTACAGAAAAGTTTCCATCTTTGTCTTTTTCTTTTTCTAGTAAAAATCCTTTTGGGCGTACAAAATCCAAAACACCATCAACGGTTCCTTGCCAACCACATACATAAAATATTGTATTTTTTGGTGTGATCTTTTCTCCAACAAGTTCTTCAAGAGGTGATTTTCCATCACTAGTTGGTTTTAAAAATTGCTCAACTCTTCCAGCTTGACCAGACCAAGATCTATTAAACCATTCTTGAGGTCTACTTATTGCAGCCCTGTATTTGAAATTCCATTTATCAGATCCTCTGTCTATACTTTCTTGATCTAAAGCAGTTAACTCATCTTTATAGCTTAATTCGTCAACATAGCTAGAACCATGTAAGCATACAATTTCTCTTTTATCACCTATAGCATGTAGATGCCTAGCAAAACTCATGAATGGTGCAATTCCAGTCCCACCGCTAACACAAACAATCCTTCTATCATCCTTTGTACCATCACCTAATTTTTCGTTAATTTTTAGAGCAACTCCAGTTGGGGGAATCCAGGATACCTCATCACCTTCACCTGAATTGAATAATGCAGTTGTTACACGACCAGGTAGTGGTCTTCTAACCCATCTGACTACTAGTTCAATGAATCTTTTATTTTCAGGATGTGAAGCCATTGAATATGCTCTGCGAACAACTTTGTTACCCTCACTAGGTATTGGCATCCCAACTGTAATGAATTGACCTGCATCGTAATCTGGAATAATTCCATCTTCTGGAACAAGTCTAAAAACTGCTAAATCTTCTTTTATTAATTGAACATACGTTAATGTAGCTTTTTTGTCAATAGCCATATTTGATAGATCTCTAGGCAGTAGTTAATAAGTTTCACAAAAATAAGTTTCAGCTAATTTTCTATTTATACTTAGTATCATTCAGCCCAGTAACTTAGTTGTTTATTAGAAATCCTAAAAGGGCGAATGTGTTGTGGTTTGTTATTGGGCCGGTCGTCTAGACTGGTAGGATACGCCCTTGGCATGGGTGAGATCGAGGGTTCAAATCCCTCCCGGTCCATTACATTTTTTTTTGTAATTTTTAATTAAAAATTTCAGTTCATCATCAGCATCATTTGTTAGCCTTTCAAATTCATTTGGGAAAATTTGGCCACCAATCTTGAAAAATGCTTCGAGCGCACTCTTTCTGACTTGTAATACTTCGTCCTCAAAACAATTTCGTATTACAGTGAATGATTTACTAGAACAAAGATATCCCAATCCACCTAGAGCATATGATCGAACCATGCCGCTAGGATCTTTTGTTAATAATTCTAAGGCAGGTATCGCATCTCTATCTTCCCTGTTTGCCAAAACAAGTGCTGAAAACGCTTTGATATTTTTATTTACAGATCTTAAACCCTGAATTAAAAATTCAGATATCTTGTTTTCGTTTAGTAACAGTGAACTAAATGCTTCTCCCCTAACTGCTATTTCTGGATCATCCAACTTTGAAATTATTTTTCTAATGATTTCTGGATTGTTTGTCTGACTCAAGGATTCTAAAACTTTGATTTTATCATCTTTGGAATCGGAACTTAAAATTTGAAAGATTTCTTCAAATCTATTCATCTACACTTTAAGTTATAACTAGTATATGAAAAATTTTAATCAAATTCAGGTTTTTTTAAATTTATGATTCTAGGTTTAAATTATGCTAAATTTTCATAGATTTATGTCAACAGATACTTCAGAAACAACAAATACTTCAGCAACAACTGAAACAACAAACACTACAGAACCTGCGGTTAAATCAAAACCAACAGGAGCACACGATACAGTGTACATTGGTAAAAAACCATTGATGGCGTACGTTACTTCTACACTAATTCAGCTGGCAAATTCACCATCTGTGAGTATCAAAGCTCGTGGAATGAGTATTGGTCGTGCTGTAGATGTGGCACAAATATTGTCACGTAAGACAGAAAACGCAGGATATAGCATTGGAAAAATTCAGATAGGTTCCGAGTCATTGGAATCGCAAGATGGAAGACAAAGAAATGTTTCCACTATAGACATAGAAGTGAAGAGAGGTTAATAGAACTCTTTACTCTGTTTTCTTTTCTTTTTTGTATCGTTTTTCTAATTTTTTGTATTTTGTTAATTCCACAAATTCATTAAACTGATCAAAATTCACCATTTTCTTTTGTAGTCTTCCAGTATT
>Ga0315329_10001086_pt1 | contig 10747 bp, 8 predicted proteins | sample M150032315metaG_FD_203459 | JGI IMG/M metagenome (GOLD analysis project Ga0315329, IMG submission 203459) | Ammonia-oxidizing marine archaeal communities from Monterey Bay, California, United States - M1 500m 32315 | ecosystem: Environmental > Aquatic > Marine > Coastal | place: USA: California...
GATGATTGTTTATAAATTGCCCTGACCCACAAATCACTTTAACAAGATAAATTCTTTTATAACAATATATTAGAGGAATAACAAAGAATTTACTTTAATTTCTAGCAAATGCTACTTTTCAAGCGTGCGAGGGGTGTTCGGCTAAATCATCTCTGGTATTACTCATGGCAGGCTTCTCCGAAGTGACGGACAAGCTTGCCATGAACTCTCTACAGATGTTTTGTAAATAATGACGTTCGAAAACAGCCAGTTTTTGTTTGAAAAAAGAGTATGCTTGAGTTTGATTAATCATTTACTTGAGAAAGGCAATGAACATGAGCACTTATTACCACTATCACAACACAGCAATTGGTAATTTGTTATTGGCAGGCGATGGTGATTATTTGTCGCTGTTGGGTTTCCCTAGTGGAAAGATGCAGCGGCGCCATGAGTCAGACTGGATTGAAGATGCTGCGCCATTCAAGCAGGTATGCTCTCAGTTGGATGCTTATTTTGCGATGGAGCTTAGGGAATTCAATTTATCACTAATGCCGAAAGGAACTGCGTTTCAGGAAGGTGTTTGGCAGGCCTTAACAGAAATTCCTTATGGAGAAACATGGAGCTACGGGCAACTAGCAGCGCACATCGGCAAGCCCAATGCCTCTCGTGCGGTTGGCGCTGCTAATGGTATCAACCCCATTCCGGTAATTATTCCCTGTCACCGCGTTATAGGGATTTCAGGTAAACTCACCGGTTTTGGCGGAGGACTGAAAACCAAGCAGTATTTGCTTGCTCTTGAGTCTGAAGAGCCTATTTCATGCTTTGAACTCTCGAGTGCATGAAGAAAAACTCATTAACACCCATGGCTTGAAGAATATGTTTCTTCAGCCAGTGTTTGCGTCGAATATTCTCGTTGGTATAGTGGGCAGCTTTTCCAGGCGCGCTTAATAGAAGATTCGAGTTTATGCAAAGTAGTCAGCAACAAATAATTTCTTATACCAGTAAATGGTTGAGCAGCCAGCGACCAGTTTGGTTGTGCACCATTTTGAAAACTTGGGGCTCTTCTCCGCGACCGGTTGGAGCGATGATGGCTTGCACTATGGATGGTGAGTTGGTCGGATCGATTTCCGGTGGCTGTATTGAAGAGGATTTTTTGCAGCAGTTGCGAGATGGTTCTCTTAAGGCGCAGTATGACAAACTTGCTAAGCCGTTTATTGTGAAATATGGAGTTACTGCGGAAGAACAGGCGCGCTTAAAGTTGCCCTGTGGAGGGCAGTTGCATGTCTTGCTGGAATTTATCGAATGCAGCGAACCGAATATTGAAGTGTTTAACAGGCTCAGTGCTGATCTTGAAAATCACAGCAAAATTAGTCGTATCGTAGACCTAAAAAATGGCGCTATTTCTGCTGCCGCCCAAAGTACTGAAGAAGCGGTAGTGATTAACGAAACCCAGATGACACACAGTCTTAGTCCTATGTATCGGCTTCTGATACTCGGTGCTGGAGATGTGGCCAAGTTTGTAGCGGAAATGGCGATTGCGCTGGAATATGATGTAACACTATGTGATCCAAGACCAAATTATCTGAACAATTGGACTGTAACAGGGGTGGAGACAACATCACGCTTGCCTGATGATGTGGTACGCGAAAACTTTGCTAACCCCTATAGTGGCATTGTTGCCCTTGCACATGACCCAAGAGTAGATGATATGGCATTGATGGAAGCACTTAAAACTGATGCTTTTTATGTTGGGGCAATGGGATCTGAGAAAACTTCAGCTTCCAGACGCGAAAGGCTGCCAGAGTTGGGTTTGAGCACAGAAGAGATTGCAAAGTTACATGCGCCTATTGGATTCCAAATTGGCAGCAAGACACCTGCAGAGATTGCTATCGCGGTGATGGCTGAAGTTACTGCAGCACGATATGGCTTAGAAAGCTCGGCAGTGTAAATAGGGATGAGCAGAGGTTTTCGGCTAGAGCAATACTATTAAGCTCTAGCCGTTTTAAAGGCTCAGTATGTTTGAGTATCAGCCTGGCCTAAAAAATATTGTTGGGTTCATCATCAGTTTGTACCAATGACAAGCCGCCAGAATCATCCTCTTCGTCAACGTCACTGTCGTCCGCATCTTTGCCCTCAGACAGTTGAATGCGCAGGCGTAAGTTGTTCTTGGAGTCAGCATTTTTCAAAGCTTCTTCGTAGCTGATTTTGCCGCTTTTGTAGAGGTCAAACAGTGCGGAATCAAAGGTTTTCATTCCTTGCTGCTCACTTTTCTCCATGACCTCTTTGATCTCCATGACCTTGCCCTGTTTGATTAGGTCGCAGATGCGTGGTGTTCCTAATAATATCTCGATAGCAGCGGCACGCTTTCCATCGACGGTCGGGATAAGGCGCTGAGATACGAAGCCTTGAAGGTTTAAAGATAAATCGAGGAACAGTTGTTTGTGTCTTTCTTCTGGAAAGAAGTTGATGATACGGTCCAGCGCCTGGTTGGCATTGTTGGCGTGGAGCGTAGATAAGCAGAGGTGGCCGGTTTCGGCAAAGGCCAGGGCATGTTCCATGGTTTCCTGGCTTCGAATCTCGCCGATAAGAATGACGTCCGGCGCCTGTCTAAGAGTATTTTGGAGAGCCTCTTCGTAACTATTAGTATCTACTCCCACTTCCCTCTGGTTGATAATGGATTTCTGGTGGGGGTGTATGAATTCGACAGGATCTTCGATGGTAATGATGTGGCCGTCGCTATTTTTGTTGCGGTGATCGATCAATGCAGCAAGCGAAGTGGATTTACCAGAGCCGGTACCACCAACGAACAGGACAATACCATTTTTCTGCATAATCAAGTCGCTCAGAATAGGAGGTAAACCAAGAGAGGCTGCGTCGGGTATCTCAGTTTTTATATTTCGAGCCACGATTGCAAGCTCGCCTCGTTGCTGAAATATATTGACTCGAAAACGACCAATATCAGGATCCGATATTGCCATGTTCATCTCTGGGCTGGCTTCAAACTCTTTAATCTGGTCGTCATTCATTATCTGGTAGGCAATTTTTTTCACCATACCTTCAGGCAATTTTTTGTCGACTAGAGGAGTAAGTTTGCCGAAAGCTTTCATGCTCGGCGGAGCTCCGGTTGTTAGAAACAAATCCGAGCCTTCTTTGTCTATCATCATTTTTAGTAAATCGTTAAAACCCATACCCATAGTCATATTCCCGCGTATTTGTAATTCTGCGATTTTGATTGATTGTTAATTTTGGAATCTACCTTCGGTATACCACCCCACATCTGTAGCTGACTCATCTACTTCATCGGCTACGTCCAATATCAGTGCAAATAAGGCCATGCGCACTAATACACCATTATCAGCCTGCCTAAAAATTGCGAGATTGGGATGCTGATTAAGATCGTTATCCAGTTCATTTGCATCTTCACGGGAATCTCGTGGCAGAGGATGCATAATGACAGTATTTGGCTGACAATATCGAGTGTAAATAGACTGATTTAGACGGAAACGACCACGATAAATATCTGCCTCAAGCTTTGTGGTAAAGCGTTCTTCCTGGATGCGAGTTAAGTACAAAGTGTCATTGTCATTGAGGCCAGTTTCCATATCTTCAGTTTCTATGACCTTGTGACCAGCATCTTTTAATTCAGACACAATGGCTTCTGGCATGCGCAATTCTTTCGGGCTAATCAGGGTGAAGGTAATGTCTTTATAGAGTAGCAACAGCTGTGAGAGCGAATGTACTGTTCTGCCATGCTTCAGGTCGCCAACCATGGCGATATGCATACCATCAATTTGCCGCTTATTGGATTGTAGCTCTTTTTTTATCGTGTAAAGGTCCAGTAATGCTTGGGAAGGGTGCTCGTTTGGTCCATCTCCACCGTTGATAACCGGTACCCGACTGGCTTTGGCGAACTCGCTGACAGACCCAGCCTGTGGGTGCCGCATGACTATGACATCACTGTATCCACTGATTACTCGTGCTGTATCGTAGAGAGATTCGCCCTTGGAAATAGATGAAGCCTTCACATCTGTGGTTTCGCGAACTTGGCCGCCAAGTAGATTGAACGCGCAGCCAAAGCTGACGCGAGTACGGGTGCTAGGCTCGAAGAACATATTGCCTAGAATCGCACCTTCTAAAACTTTGGTGGCTCTACGTCTTTGTGTATAGGGAAGCATAGCATCGGCGACCTGAAATACTCGGTCGACATCGGTGCGTTCAAACTGTTTTACGCTAAGTATATGGGCGCCACGAAATTCCATGAATTATTTGTGTTTTAACCTCTTGAAGGTTTTTGTGTGCAGGCCAGTAATTTGGATTTAACTCCCTGAAGTGCCTGTAGTTACTATTGGAAACTATTATCGAATAATTTCAATAAACCATGGCGATACTACTACAAATGGGTGTTTGGAAGGAATTGTTAAGTGCTTTTCTGTGACCGTTCAGGCAGATTAATTCTACAAGCGTTTAACGCTCATAAGCCGCTATAATCTCAGCAGCAGTGACTCAATGAGGAAGTATCTGCTCAGCAAAGGCAGAAATAATCTATGTCAGATAATTCGATCTACTGGTACGACTTTGAAACCTTTGGCAAAGATCCGCGCAGGAACCGCGCCTCTCAGTTTGCAGGGATCCGCACTGATGAAGAGCTCAACATTATTTCAGAGCCACTTGTCTTTTACTGTAAGCCTGCGGATGATTTCCTGCCAGACCCTATGGCGTGCTGGATTACAGGAATATCTCCGCAAAAGGCATTGCTTGAAGGTGTTTGTGAGGCTGAATTCATCAAGTGTATAGAGCAGGAGTTTTCCGTCCCTGGTACTTGTGTGGCAGGCTACAACAGTATTCGATTTGATGATGAGGTAAGTAGACAGCTACTTTATCGAAATTTCTACGACCCCTATGAGCGTGAGTGGAAAAATGGCAATTCACGTTGGGATATTATCGATATGGTCAGACTTTGTGCCGCCACTCGCCCCGATGGTATTAACTGGCCAAAGAGAGAAGATGGTGCGACAAGTTTTAAGTTAGACCAGCTCACTATTGCTAATGGTATCGAACATGCCGATGCTCATGATGCCTTAGCGGATGTTATTGCAACAATCGAAGTGGCGAAGTTAATAAAACGCAAACAGCCTAAATTATTCGACTATGTTTATAAGCTTCGCAATAAGAGGGTGGTGCAATCTGAAATTGATATGCAAAGTCGTAAGCCCGTATTGCACGTATCGATGATGTATCCAGCATCGAAGGGCTGTTTGGCCTTGGTGATGCCGCTTTGTCAGCATCCCACCAATAACAATGGCATTATCGTTTACGATTTGCGTGACAACCCAGATACTTGGCGATCACTGTCAGTGCAGGAGATTAGGCCTAGAATTTTCACATCAGCAGAAGACCTGGCTGCAGGGGTTCAACGCATACCGCTAAAAACTTTGCACCTCAATAAATGCCCTATAGTCACTTCACCCGCCGTTCTTGGGCCGGAGCGGGCCAAGTCCTATGGAGTAGATATGGATGCTTGCAGGATGCACTGGGATGCGCTCCAGTCAGATCACTCCATTGTGCAGAAAATTACAGAAGTATTTAGTGAGGAGTACGGCCAAAAGGAAACAGACCCTGATTATATGATTTATAGTGGTGGTTTTTTCTCTGAGGCAGATCGCAAATTGATGAGAATGATTCGAACCGCTTCAGCAGAAGAGCTAGGCCGGCTTGACCTGCCATTTCGCGATCAGCGGCTTGCAACAATGTTGCAGCGCTATCGTGCACGAAATTACAAAGATACACTCACTACGGCTGAACTTGAGCATTGGAATGCTTTCAGACAGCAACGCCTGAGGTCTGTGCAGGCGCAGGAAGAATACCAGCAAAGCTACGCTGAAGCTCAGCAGAAAGCTGATGGCAAAGACTTGCCATTGTTCGAAAGCTTGGATAAATATATTGCTTCTATTAGCCAATTTAATAACCCAGTTTAACTAATTTGACAGATGTCATGCTAAGGAGCCTGGCGCTACACATCGGTGCGTAAAGCGGATAGAATCCGAACCCCAAAGCAGGGTTGTCAAATAGCCCTGAAAGAATATCTAACACATTGAATAAAAAGAATAAAATTGATGGATAAATTTCAGGACATACGCCCTTATCATGATGATGAAATTCGCCCGGTTTTAGATCGTCTTATAACTGATCCCGAGTTCCTATCCAGTATCGCTAGCTTCTACGCGCCAAAGTTGTCCCGTCTATTTCCAGCGATCATGCGATCCGTTGCTCGAAAAAAACTTGGTAAGCAGGTGCAGACTGTGCATGACGTTGCCAGTATGCAACATGTGATTGCTGAGTACATGTACAAGATGATAGAGGACACCACTACCAGCTTGACGCACTCAGGTATTGAAAACCTGGATCAGGATAAAAGTTATCTTTTTATTAGCAATCACCGTGATATTACTATGGATCCTGCATTTGTTAATTACGTATTACATCACGCAGGATATAGCACAGTACGAATAGCCACAGGCGATAACCTTTTTAAAAAACCATTTGTCTCTGATCTTATGCGCCTGAATAAGAGCTTTATCGTTAACAGATCTCTTAAAGGCAGAGAGCTATTACAAGGTTTGACTTTGTTATCGGAATACATTCATGCCTGTATTGAGCAGCAGCATAGTGTATGGATTGCGCAGCGTGAGGGCAGGGCAAAAGATGGTGTTGATAAAACTGAAGCGGCACTGTTGAAGATGCTTGCAATGAATGCACGAAAGCAGCCGCTAAGTGAAAGCCTTAAGAAGTTGCACGTAGTTCCGGTTTCTATTTCCTATGAATATGATGCCTGTGATGTGCTTAAGGCTGAAGAGTTATACCAGACCGAAACCAAAGGCTCCTTTACAAAAACGGATAAGAGTGACATTGAGAGTATCGTAACTGGCATGATTGGATTTAAAGGTGCAGTTCATGTCGCGTTTGGTTCAGAAATGCAGTATGAGAGTGATGAGCCTGAAGCGATAGTGGCGAGTATTGATAGACAAATACTCCAGAACTATAAATTAAGAGACAGTAATTTCATTGCCTTGGAAATGCTGAGAGAAAGAAATCAGTTGCCAGAACGAGCGGCGGGAATGATTTTTGAAAGTAAGGAGATAAAAGACGCATCCAGAGATACCTTTGCGAAAAGGTTGATGACAGTTGATGCAAAATTACAGAAGCACTATTTGTTAAGTTATGCTAATCCGGTGATTAGTTGTAGCCCTTTCCAAAGCTAGCTACTCGTTGCTCTAATGTAGATCTAAGACTGCTCAAGTAATGGGTGTCTTGAGCCTATTTTATTCTCTGAAAATTATTTGGTTCAGGGCGTGTTAGCAAAAAGCAAACACAGCTACCAAGTAACAGTCCAGTGAGCACGACCACGCCCAATGAGCTGCCTTTAAAAATGATTATCAGCCAGCTCGCAGCAATCACTGCTACAGCTGTTAGTTTGGCTGGTCTGGCAATTGCCTGATAGCGGTACCAATCACGTAGCGCCGAACCAAAGCGCTTATGCCGCATTAGCCACCATTTGAATTTGCTTGATGCATGTGAGCCAGCCCAGACTGACACTAACAGAAAAGGTGTTGTAGGTAGTATCGGTAAAAAAGCACCTATTAGGCCAAGGGCTAGTGCAGCGTAGGCCAATAATAGCCAAAGTATGTTTTTCCAGCTAATACGCTTGCTCTTCATAAAACCTCTAAATTAGCTCTAGCCAGCTTGCAGGATCGTGAGCAATGGCGACACCAAGAATGTAGACAAAGGTCATAATCGCCAGTCCAAAAAAGAATGCTTTGCTGGTGGGTGTGGGTGCGCGCTTTATTGCAAGTGTGCCAAAGCCAATATAAATCACTAGAGCAATCAGTTTGGCTGCTATCCAGTCCTGATTTCCTGGGTGTTGGCGAAGGATGATCATTAATAATATGGCGGATATCAGTAATAAGGTATCGATAAGGTGAGGCGCAATCCTCACCCAACGTTGTTGTAGTAATGCTGCGCCTCGTATTGCCCACCAGCCTCGAATCATGAAGCCAAGCAGGCTTAGCATTGCTAGTGATGTGTGTGAATATTTAATTGGCAAGTAGAGATCTTGCATGAAGAAGCCTTGTGAAGCATAGAGCTGCAAAATAAATTATTAGATGAAGCAGCAATCTAATACATTGCTGCTATGACTTAGTATTGGAACAAGTAGGAGTCCTGATTTTTTAAAACACTAGGCATGGAGTAAGTGGTTCAAAATTTACTGAGCTGCTATTTTTTTGGCTGCTTTCTCATGCAAGTTGCAGCATTAGCGTAGCTTCTTCAAGGCCTGGCTTAACCTGGCGCCAAGCTTTTCTCTGACAGAATTCTCCAAAGGGCCAATCACGTAAGATTGTAATTCAGATTCCAGAGCATATTTTATATTCTCTTTAGAGTCTGGCTTTGCATGTCCGAAACCACACTGCAGTTGTTCTAGCTGTAGCTTCATGCGTAGTGTTTTGTCTTCGGCAGGTGTTTCTGCATTGCTCCTAATTTCTACCTGTACGCACAGTTCTCGAAATTTTAATTCATTCTGTTGTGCAAGTTTGTTTATTTCATCATGGGAGCTGGTGGCTAAAATGGTTTTTAGTCGCTGATCTAAGTCGTTATCTAGCGAGGAATTACCGCTTGCCTCCAGGTTGTCCCAGGCTCCTTGGTCTAGAGAGTCTTTATATGCCTTGAACTTTTCCTGCTGACTTTCGTTTAGCAATGAATTTTCCAACTGTTCTAGGAACTTTGCTTTTTCCAGAATTGCATTTCTTGCAAATAACTGCCGTTTATCTGGGAGGCTTTTGTATCTCGAGTCGATCTTGCGTTTTATTGTGTTGAATTGGTCTAGTAGTCGCTTCCGCTGTGATTTTAGGCGTGGGTCAAGGGAGTTTGAGAAGGTCTGAGCAAGATCCTGATATTCTGTTCTAGCTTTGCGAAAGTCGTCATCAGTTTTATCGAATAGCTTATTTAGTGAAACTAGAAGCTCTGTTAGTTTTTTCTCTACCTGCTTTAAATTTTCCTTGAGCGCTGAAGATTCCTGATCCCGCTTATTGAAGATAATGTCACAGGCTGCGCGGAAGTCATGCCAGTACTTATTGTCGTCTTTGTAAGAGGTCGGCCCGATTTTTTTCCACTCTTGCTGTAGCTGCTTGGCCTCGTTCATGGCGCTTTTATTGTCTTCCTGAGTCGTTAGTGCCTGGGCTTTGGCTATCAGTTCTTTTTTAAGTTTGGCGTGAGCGGAGACTTCGCCCTTGCGCATTTTGCGTAATTGGTTGACTGTTGCATAAAAGCGTTTCTGTAGGCTTTTGATTTTGCTTTGTTCAATGGGGGCATGTTGCTTCCAGTCTTTTTCTGCAGCACTGAGGAGTTTGTTGAGTGCGGAAATATTTATTTGAGTATTGCCTTCCGTGTCACTTTGAGTGCCGTCTTGGATTTCATTAAGGCGCTTCAGTTCTTCCTCCAGTGCACTGCAAATTTCCTTGCGCTTTTTTAAATTCTCGGCCATTAACTGCTTGCGCTGTTTGAAATATTCTTTGCAGGGTTCATAAGCCTGGTCAGAGAGCTGTTTGAATTGCTTCCAAAGCGCTTCATTCTGATTGGAACGACCTAGCAACTTCCATTCTTTATGCAGCTTGCTAATATTTTTGGATCTGTCGGAAGCGTGCATTTTGGAATCGAGTAGATGCTGCATTTGGGTAATCAGCTCTTTCTTCTTTTCTGTGGCGGCAAACACTTTCCAATCACGAAGCTCAATTAGTTTTGCTTTGTGAACATCTGCCTTTTTCTTCAATTCGGCGCGTATTTGGTTTTCGGTGTTGCTAATATTCCCTTGAATCTTATCCCAGCATTGAGTGGCGTTTTTAGAACTTCCCGACTCCAATGCTTCGGCAAGAGAGTCCAATAATGCTTCCGTTTTGTTTTTAAGCTGTTCCTGATAGTCGTTGTTGGCACTTATTTTTTCTGAGAGTTTAGTCTGTGTCTGTTTTGCGCGTTGCAATAATTCAGCTTCTGAGTCAGAAATTTCTTTGAGCACCTTTCTTAATTGCGAGCGTAATTCATACAAGCGTATGGTGTTTTTATGGCTGAGCTTGGTTGCTTCACCCTCAATGATTTCAAGGTCGGCTTCAGGATTTATGTTTTCGTTTTTTTCGACGTCTTTATCTTCCTTGATTTCGGTTTCGTTCTCTTTGAGAGCTTCGCTGTGTGTTTTGTTTTCTTTGCTATTCTCTTTGCTGCTTTCTTTTTGCGGATCGGGGGATTCAGGTGCTACGGCTGCGTTGGTTGTCGGTTTTTCTGTGCTACCGTCGTTGTTGTCAGTGCTACCTAAACGTTCTCTTATTAGTTTGGATACAGTTTTATCTTTATCAGCAACTTTTTTCAGAATCTCTTTGAGCAATATTTCGTCATTAATGCTCTGTGCGGCTTGCTTGCGCGTGTGCACACTGCTGGCAAATAAGCAGAGGTCGGCAAGTTCTTCGGTGGCATTGATATTGTCGATAGCCTTGCTGGCTATTACTTTCGATCTTGTGATCAGCGCTATCTGCTTTGTTACTGGCAGCGACAGCGAAGGGATTTGTTCGATTCTTTCTTGTTCGGTGTAAGTGCTGTCAATATTGCCAGCGAGAATTTTGATACTTTGCTGTAGTGCGCTGTCTTTTGCTGTTCCCTGCAGTTTGTGTATTTCCTTGAGGGCGGCCAAATCGGTAATGCGTGAGATGGCGCTGCAGCGAACCTCTTC